>JAEEGJ010002581.1_pt1 | contig 88233 bp, 56 predicted proteins | sample 8958761 | NCBI WGS metagenome assembly JAEEGJ01 (sample SAMN16246546, study PRJNA631951) | gut metagenome | biome: gut microbiome; feature: rumen; material: RS-attached | host: Bos | place: Iran: Karaj | collected 2018-10
CTGTGCCCATCCAGAACCCCTATGTCTATGGCAATGCCTGGTTCGTCGATCAGCTCAGCTATGTGGACAATGCCAATCAGGAGATAGATGCTTTAGGACATATCAACCTGCGCCATCAGGCTGTGGCTGACAAGAAGTTCCAAGCGCAGTTGGGTGAGGCCGTCGAACAGGATACGGCGAGTGTGGCCGTTATCACCGCCTATGAACCTAACCGCCTGACCTATGACGTGAACTCCGGCAAGGGTGGTGTTCTCGTGTTCTCAGAGATCTACTATCCCGGATGGACGGCCACCGTCGATGGGGAACCTGTAGAACTGGGCCGTGTGGACTATGTGCTCCGTGCGATGAATGTGAAGCCTGGTCGCCATGAGGTGGTACTTTCGTTCTTCCCGAAATCAGTGAACACTACGGAGACTGTGGCCTACATCTCCTATTTGATTCTGTTCTTTATCCTGCTCGGTGCTGGCTATATGGAATACCGCCGTCGCAAGAAGTAATCATAAAGTTCAAAGTTCAAAGCTTAAAGCTCAAAGTTCAAAGTGAAAAAGCTCTTGTCTTTGCCCCCGAATCTGGTGGAGGTGTTTCATGAGGTAACAGGCCTCTCCCGTGATGAGTATTTCTGCACTTGTGACCCTGTCGGTCATCGCCTTGGTAGTGGTGGGGGCACCGCCTGGCTCTTGCAGGAGGCTTATAGGAGTCAGGAGTCAGGAGTCGGGAGTCAGGAGTTTGAAGCGTGGCTTGCCAAGGAAAAACGTATCCTGATTCATGCCGGTGGGCAGAGCAAGCGCCTCCCCAGCTATGCGGTTTCTGGCAAGGTGCTGATGCCTCTTCCTGTGTTCCGATGGGAGCGGGGACAGCGGCTCTCACAGAACCTGCTGAGTGTGCAGTTGCCGTTGTACGAGAAGATGATGGCTATGGCACCCGACAATATCCATACGATGGTAGTCAGTGGTGATGTGCTTATCCGGGCCACCCAACCCCTGCAGCCCATCCCTGAGGCTGATATCGTCTGTTATGGTCTCTGGCTTGACGCCTCTGTGGCCAAAAACCACGGTGTGTTTGTCAGTAGCCGTCAGACGCCCTCCGTTCTGAAGCAGATGCTCCAGAAGCCTTCCATCCAGACCCTCACCGACCTCCAGCGTGATCATTTCTACCTCACCGACATCGGTGTCTGGCTCCTCAGCGACAAAGCCGTTCGCCTCCTGATGCAACGTAGTGCGCTAGCAAAATCCTACGACCTCTATGGTGAGTTCGGCTGTTGTCTGGGCACAGACCCCACCGTCATCGACGATGAACTGCGACAGTTGAAGGTGGCAATCATTCCTTTGGCGGGTGGTGAGTTCTACCACTTCGGCACCTCGCGGGAGATGATCTCTTCGACGCTGAGGCTGCAAAACCTCGTCAATGACCAGCGTGAGATCATGCACCTCGACCGCAAACCCCATCCGAGCATCTTTGTGCAGAATGCCGTGATGGAAATCCCGTTTACGGAAGAAAATAGCAATATCTGGATTGAGAACAGTCACATTGGCAAGGGCTGGCATCTCACTCACGACCATGTCATCACCGGTGTGCCTGAGAATGAATGGGACATCAGTCTCGCGCCAGGTGAATGTATCGACGTGGTGCCTGTCACTAAGAATATCTCCCCCGGCCAGGGGGAGGATCCAATAACCGGGGACTCTGGCTACGAGGTTCGCCGTTATCGTATCGACGAACCCCTGAACAGCAACGAACTGGCGGAGCGTGCGGATCTGCGTCGGCTCTTTGATCAGCGTCGGGCTTTCCGCAAACTGAACTGGAGTGCTTTGGCAAACAACTGGCGCCACAGTGTCTTCTATCAGCTCGACCTCGCTGATGCCACTTCTGAGTTCCAAAAGGAAAATATCCCTCTGCCTCCCCCTCTCCCAGAGGATGCCCCTCTCATGACGCGTATCCACGATGCCATGTTTCGTGGCGACAGTGACAAGGCGTTTGCCTTATTGCGAGGAGGCTTATTATCGTGGAGTGAGGAGTGTGGAGTGAAGAGTGAGAATACTCCTCGAAAACAAATTTCAGACGACCAGATTGTCTGGGGGCGTTCTCCGGTACGTATTGACATTGCCGGAGGCTGGACTGATACGCCGCCCTACTGTCTTATGGAGGGTGGTAACGTCATCAACTTGGCTATTGAACTGAATGGCCAGCCCCCCTTGCAGGCATATGTCAAACCTTCAAAGGAGTATCGTATTGTGCTCCGTAGCATCGACCTTGGTGCCATGGAGGTTGTAGAGACCACTGAGCAGCTGATGGATTTCATGCACGTTGGCTCGCCCTTCTCCATCCCCAAGGCCGCCCTTGTCCTCGCCGGCTTCGGACAAGAAGTTGGCATCGGACTTAACGGACTGACACGGACTAAGAATCCTCAAGAAGTCCGAGAGAGTCCGTGTTTGTCCGATGCAGAAAATCTCAAGTCTCAGCTCGAGGCCTTTGGCAGTGGCATAGAATTGACGCTGCTCTCGGCTGTCCCCGCAGGCAGTGGCCTTGGCACGAGCAGCATCCTCGCTGCCACGGTCTTAGGGGCTCTCAACGACTTCTGTGGCTTGGGTTGGGACAAAACCGAGATAGGCCATCGCACGCTGATGCTTGAACAGATGCTCACTACGGGTGGTGGCTGGCAGGATCAGTTCGGTGGTGTGCTGGGTGGCGTGAAACTCCTGCAGACTGGTCGGGGATTTGAGCAGAACCCACAGGTGCGCTGGTTGCCCAACGACCTATGGACACAGCCGGAATACCGTTCCTGCCACCTATTATATTATACAGGCATCACCCGCACGGCGAAGCAGATTCTTTCAGAGATTGTCCGTCGGATGTTCCTCAACGATAACGCCGAGCTCCGTCTGTTGCGTGAGATGAAGGCGCACACGATGGAGATGTATGAGGCCATTCTACAGAATGACTTCCATCGGATGGGACTGCTGATGCGTAAGACCTGGCAGCAGAACCAGGCCCTCGACAGTGGCACGAACCCGGCTGCTGTGGCAGCTTTGACAGAACTCATCGATGACCTCTGCTTAGGTTATAAGCTCCCTGGCGCAGGCGGTGGCGGCTACCTCTATATGATAGCCAAGGATCCTGAGGCAGCAGCCCGCATTAAACAGATCTTGTCCGACCATCCTCAAAACAAGAACGCCCGTTTCGTGGACCTCTCCCTCTCCACCACAGGTCTCCAAATCAGCCGCAGTTGAATAAATAATCTATAGTCTATAGTCTATAGTCAATACTCTATAGTCAAGAATGGAATTTAGAACTATCGTCGATATCCCGGATCCTGGATTCAGAATCGAGCCTTGTGAAGAGATGCTCTTCGTGGGGTCTTGTTTCGCCACGGAGATAGGTCGTCGCTTCCAGGAAGAGGGCTTTCCCGTTGCAGTTAACCCGTTTGGCACTATGTACAACCCCGCCTCAATCCTGCATACCATCCAAAGGGTGGGGGGTGGGGCAAAGACCGTATTCCTCACCCTCGGCACGAACCACGTCTATCATCTGAAAGAGACCGGTGAGATTGTCGATAACTGTGAGAAACGTCCTCAGTCGCTCTTTGCGGAAGAGGAACTCTCGGTTGAGACCTGTGCCGACTACTTGCAGCAGGCTATTGCACTTCTGCGAGAGAAGAACCCTGATGTGCGCATCGTGCTTACCGTCAGTCCTATCCGTTATCGCAAATACGGCTATCATGCCTCCCAACTCTCAAAAGCCACGCTGCTACTGGCAGCAGATCTTGTTTGCAACGGACAAACACGGACTGACACGGACTCTATAAATCGTATGGGGGGGCAGACTTGTCAGAAAAGTCCGGATAGTCCGTGTCAGTCCGTTGCTTACTTTCCTGCCTATGAGATTGTGAATGACGAACTACGTGACTACCGTTTCTACAAACCCGATATGCTCCATCCTTCGGACCAGGCGGTGGAATACATCTGGCAACGGCTCTCTGAGACATACTTGAGCGACGAGGCAAAAGCCTTCATCCAAGAGTGGGCACCCCTGAAAGCCGCCCTCAATCACAAGCCTTTCGATGCGGAATCGGAAGAATATAAGGCTTTTATGCATAAAACTATGTTAAAAGTTGAGGCGTTAAAGAAAAAATATCCTACCTTTGCATTTTAAGATTAAAAGATTAAAAAATTAAAAGATTAAATGCAATATTCCATTGAAAAGATCACGACGCTCATAGGAGCGCGTCGCATCGGGCAGACCGATGCCCAGATAGGCTGGCTCTTGACCGACAGCCGTTCACTCTGTTTCCCTGAGGAGACACTGTTCTTCGCCCTATCGTCATCCCGCAACGACGGTCATAAATATATCCCTGACCTCTATCGTCGAGGTGTCCGTAACTTCGTGGTGTCAATGTCCCCTAAGTTAGGGGACGACAGGGGTCTGAACAAAGGAATGACTGACGTTTCTTCAGACCCCCAACCCCCTAACTTAGGAGGCTTGTATAAAGACGCCAACTTCCTTGTCGTCCCCTCGCCACTGGCAGCCCTCCAACGTCTGGCAGAGCGTCATCGTGATGAGTTCGACATCCCTATCATTGGTATCACGGGTTCCAATGGAAAGACGATGGTCAAGGAATGGCTTTACCAATTGCTGCTACCCTCGCAAAAGATTGTGCGTTCGCCCCGCAGCTACAACTCGCAGATAGGTGTTCCCCTCTCCGTATGGCTGTTGAACGAACAGACGGAGGTGGGTATCTTCGAGGCAGGCATCAGCCAGCCAGGCGAGATGTATGCCCTGCGTGACATCATCCAGCCCACCATCGGCGTGCTCACCAGCCTGGGTGCTGCCCATCAGGAGAACTTCCGTTCGATGGAAGAGAAGTGTATGGAGAAACTCGAACTGATGCACGACACAGAGTCGATGGTCTATTGTTCGGACAATGATATCGTGAGCCGTTGCATTCGTCGTATGCAGTATAAGGGCGAAAAGATTGCCTGGTCGCAGTGTGATGAAAATGTCGCCTTTTTCGTAAAGAAGGTGGAGTGTGGAGTGAGGAGGGAGGAGGGAGATTACCTTGTAGGGAATAACCTGTCTCAGGACTATTCTCATTCCTCACTCCTCACTCCTCACTCCTCGACAATAACCTACATCTATCAGGGCGAGGAAAACACCTACGCCATCCCCTTCATTGACGAGGCATCCATAGAAAATTCCATCACCTGTGCCGCCGTGGCGCTCCACTTGGGACTCACACCAGCCCAACTTGCTGATCGCATGCCACGTCTCGAACCTGTCGCCATGCGTCTGGAGGTGAAGCAGGGACAGCATGGTTGCATCCTCATCAACGACTCCTATAACAGCGATATCAACTCTCTCGACATCGCCCTCGACTTCATGAATCGCCGTGAGTCTTCCTCCCCTAAGTTAGGGGAGGCTAGGAGGGGTCTGAACAAGACTCTCATCCTCTCTGACATGTTCCAGACCGGTACACCCCCTGACCAGCTCTATGCCCAGGTCTCTGACCTCTGTTTGAAGCGTGGCATTGACAAATTCATCGGCATCGGTCCTGAACTCACAGCCCAGGCAGACAGGATCCATATCGTTCATAAACAGTTCTTTGCCGATGTGAACCATTTCCTCGCCTCCAGCACCTTCAACGACCTCCACGACGAACTGATTCTCTTGAAGGGCGCCCGTTCTTTCGGCTTCGACAAGATTACTGAGCAACTTGAGCAGAAGGTACATGAGACCATCCTTGAGGTCAACCTCAACGCTGTGGTGGAGAACTTGAACTACTACCGTTCCTTCCTCAAGCCCGAGACGAAGATGGTGTGTATGATCAAGGCCGATGCCTATGGGGCAGGTGCCGTGGAGATTGCCAAGACGTTACAGGACCATCGTGTGGACTATCTCGCTGTGGCGGTGGCCGACGAGGGTGTCACTCTCCGCAAGGCAGGCATCACTGCCAACATCATGATTATGAATCCCGAGATGACGGCCTTCAAGACCATGTTCGACTACGATTTAGAGCCTGAGGTCTACTCCTTCCGTCTGCTGGATGCTCTCATCAAGGCAGCCCGCAAGGAAGGTATTACGGGCTGGCCCGTACATATCAAGCTCGACACAGGCATGCACCGCCTCGGTTTTGACCCCGTCGATGATATGTTCAAATTGATTGACCGCCTGAAGCATCAGAACGCCATCATCCCCCGTTCCGTGTTCAGCCATTTCGTGGGTTCTGACAGTGACGACTTCGATGCCTTCTCCGCCCGTCAGTTCGAGCTTTTCGAGCAGGGAAGCCAGAAACTCCAGTCTGCCTTCTCCCATAAGATCCTCCGTCATATGGACAACTCCGCCGGCATCGAGCATTTCCCCGAGCGTCAGATGGATATGTGTCGTCTTGGCCTCGGCCTCTATGGCGTTGACCCGTACCAGCCCCCTAAGTTAGGGGGCGACAGGGGTCTGAACAAGGGAATGACTGATACTCCTTCAGACCCCCAACCCCCTAACTTAGGGGGCTTGAAACCCGTATCCACGCTCAAGACCACGATCCTTCAGCTCCGTCACGTGCCGGCAGGTGACACGGTAGGCTACAGCCGTAAGGGTAAGATAGATCGCGACTCGGTCATTGCCGCCATACCTATCGGGTATGCCGACGGTCTGAACCGTCACCTCGGCAACCGTCATGGCTACTGTCTGGTGCATGGCCAGAAGGCGGAATATGTGGGCAATATCTGTATGGACGTGGCGATGATTGACGTTACCGATATCCCATGTCAGGAAGGTGACCAGGTGGAGATCTTCGGAGAGCACCTACCCGTCACGGTTCTCAGTGATGTCATTGACACCATCCCCTACGAGGTGCTTACGGCTGTCAGTAACCGTGTCAAACGTGTTTACTTCCAGGATTAAAAAAGGCTCGCACGCGCGAGCCTTTTTTAATTGGTGATGATGCGGTAGTTGCCGCTGAGGTGCATGAAGGCAAAGAGCCTTAACAGACCGTCGTAGTAGGCATCGAAGTAGCCATCCTCGAAGGGCACATGTTTGGCGTTCCAGAGGGCATCGACGAACTCCTTGCTCTTGTCATGGCTGCAGAGCATGGAGGCGGCAGCGATGGTGCCTACGAGTCCGATGCTGTGGCGCAGTTTGCGGAAACCTCCTGCCTGGAGGATCTCATCGCCCTCGGGCAGGGTGCCATCGGTGCGATATTGATCCACAAAGGTGTCAACACCCTGCGAATAGAAGAAATTCTGTATGGTCTCGCCATACTGACGCTGCCACTCACCGTCGGCACAACTCCATTCGTAGTCGAGGGTGATATTCATCGGCACGCGCCATGAGTCGTAGCGGAAGTTGTTGCTGCCATTTCGACGCGGAGCTCCCTGCGGACGCTGTTGCATGCCCGGAAAACGTGGCATCTGCATCTCGCTGCCGTCGTACTGGCTCATATCAGGATTCAACCCCGTCTGTGGGTTGATGGCCTTGTGCAGATACTCACGGCTCTTCTTGGCACATTCAAGCCAATAATCACTTCGCCCATCGTCAGCCCATTTCGCCCATACCTCATAGAAGGCGGGGATGTGATAGCTGGGATCGGTATAGCGCTGTCCGAAGCCATCAGGGGTAAAGGTAATCAGCTGCGTCTCAGGGTCTATAAGATACATCTTCTGGGGGCCCTGCTGTTGAGGGCCGAAAGCGGGGAAGCCTGCCGGACGGGGCTCGGGCTCATATTCCTTCGGTTGGATGCAGTTGAGAATGTGCTGTGCCTCGGCCTTGTAGTTGATGCCCGTGTCGTTGCCCCAACGGTTGGAGGCGAAGAGGAGGGCTGTGATGAAATAGAGTTCGCCGTCGCTGGCTGCGCCCTGTGCATTGCGAGTGCCGTCGGTCTTACAGCTCCAGGCGAAGTAACCCTCGCGGATGCCGTCCTGGTGTTGCATGTATTTCTTGCTCCATCGCCACAGACGGTCGAAGATGTCCTTTTCACCGAACTGAACGGCGATCATTAGACCATACGACATCCCCTCGGTGCGGGCATCGTGGTTCTTCACGTCGGAGACATAACCCATAGAGTCTCCCACTTCGAAATAGACCTTGTTGGGTCCGCGGAACACATCGTGGAACACTTCCTTCAGCTTAGTGTCGACATCGGCTTGGCTGTAGCCCATCTCGACCAGGAGGTTACGGTACTGGCCCGTCTCAAAGGCCCCCTTCTTCCAAGGGGTGATGGCCATCGCACTGGCTGACACCATCAGCAGTAATGCAAAAATAGTTGATTTCTTCATATCATAAGTTTAGTACGTCGGCAAAGGTAGTCATTTCTCCCTTAACGACCAAACTTTTTGCTGATATTTATCATTCGTTCTTTCTATTTTGCAAACGATAACGTAAAAAAAGATAGTGAAATGCAAGGTGTTCTCTCTTTTTCTTCGTAACTTTGCACCAGAATAACAAAGAATCATAGAAATGGAACAAGTATTCAGTTACATTATCAGCTTGGGGGCATCGGTGATGATGCCCATCCTCTTTACCATCATCGGCCTATGCATCGGCATGAAGTTCGGCAAGGCCCTGAAGAGCGGTCTCTATGTGGGTGTCGGATTTGTGGGCTTAGGTATCGTGACGGCCCTGCTGACGAACAATTTCGGCAGTCCGCTGAGTGAGATCTCCCGGCTTTATGACCTTCAGCTCGGCGTGTTCGACATGGGCTGGCCTGCTGCTGCCGCCGTGGCCTATAATACGGCGGTGGGTGCGCTGATCATTCCCATCTGTCTGGGCGTGAATTTCCTGTTGCTTATTACAAAATGTACGCGAACAGTGAATATCGATCTGTGGAACTACTGGCATTTTGCTTTTATTGGTGCTGTAGCCTACTTTGTGATGGACGAGAGCCTCGCATGGGGTTACTTCGCTGCTATCGTCTGCTACATCATCACGCTGGTGATGGCCGACTTGACGGCCTCGAAGTTCCAGGGCTATTACGACGATATGGAAGGTATCTCCATCCCGCAGCCGTTCTGTCAGAGCTTCACGGCCTTTGCCATCGGCGTCAACTGGCTGCTCGACAAGATTCCCGGCTTCTCGAAACTCGACATCGATGCCGACGGTCTGAAGAAGAAGTTCGGTGTGCTGGGTGAGCCGATAGTCTTGGGTGTCATCGTGGGTGCGTTGATCGGTGCCGTGGCACAGTTGGACATCAAGAAGGTGATGTTCTTGGGCGTGACGATGGGTGCCGTGATGGAGCTGATACCGCGTATCACGAAACTCTTTATCGACGGTCTGAAACCGATTGCTGAGAAGACGCAGGAGGTGGTGCAGAAGAAGTGGGCCGGCAAGAAGGTGTATATCGGTATGTCGCCCGCGCTGGTGATCGGTCATCCCACGACCTTGGTGGCTTCGCTGATATTGATCCCGCTGGCATTGTTGATGGCTGTGGCCCTGCCGGGGAATGAGTTTTTGCCGTTGGCATCGCTGGCCGGTATGTTCTATGTGTTCGTGATGGTGCTGCCTTATACGAAGGGTAATGTGGTGAAGACGCTGATTGTCGGCATCGTTGCCGTTGGCATTGGCCTGTGGTTTGTCACAGACATGGCACCAGCCTTCACGCAGGCCGCCCAGACGGTGTATGCCCAGACGCAGGATCCTGCCGCGAAGATTCCCGATGGATTCCAGGCCGGTGCCCTCGACTTCGCCTCGTCGCTCTTCGGTTGGGTGATCTACAAAGCTGTGGCTTATCTGAAATGGATTGGTGCCGGGGTACTGACATTAATTACCATTGGTATGGTGGTCTGGAACCGCCAGCGCATCGTAGCCGAGGAAAGGAATTCGCAGAAGAATTAAGAAACGAATGTGAATAATGTGAATAATTTCAATCACGAATCAATATAATAATAGATGACAAAGCAAGAGTATATGGATATGTATGATGTGGTTGGAGCTGCCATGGAGGTATATAATACTTTAGGACGCGGTATGGCCGAACCCATCTATCAGGAAGCTCTTGCAGTGGAGATGGACAAACGTGGAATGAAGGCGGAACGTGAGAAAGAGCTTCGACTGCGGTATAAGGATATACTTCTGGAAAAGACCTATTATGCTGATTTCTATTATAATGGTATTATTATAGAATTAAAGTCTGTCGAAGAAATTGTTTCCGACCATAGAGCCCAGCTCTTTAACTATATGCGTATTACGAAACATCATAGGGGAATACTCTTCAATTTTGGCGAAATCGGTCTACATTCGGAGCGTTATCTTTATTTGCCAGAGTCTGATGATTTCATCCTCCTAAACCAAGATAATTTCAAAGCATACATCGATAAATAATTATTATTCATATTTGTGGATAAGATTATTCATATTATTCACATTCGTTTCTTAAATAAATAAGGACTATTAATTTAAATTAGTTATATATGAACAAAAAGACATTTTTGATGATTGTGGGGGCAATGGCCCTCTCGCTTTCTGGAGCGAAGGCGCAGGAAGCAGACAGGTTCGTTGGTGCACAGCACGTGAAGTTCCAGACGGCCTGCCATCCTGAAGACGTGAAGCACTACGACACGAAGCTGCTCCGTGAGCGCTTTGTCATGGAGAAGGTGATGGCACCGGACTCCATCCTGCTCACTTATTCTCATTACGACCGGTTTATCTTCGGCGGTGCGATGCCTGTGAACACCACGTTGACACTGGAGAACTTCTGGGAGTTAGGCCTTGATGTGGACAACACTATCAAGGAGAAGTATTTTCTTTACAACCGAGAGATCGGTATCGTGAACTGTGGCTTGGGCGACGGTGTGGTCATCGTCGACGGCAAGGAGTACGCCCTTTCACCGAAGGAGGCCCTCTATGTCGGTCGTGGTCATATCGGCAAGGACCAGGATGTGAACAAGAAGGTTCAGTTCCGTTCGAAGGATCCGAAGAATCCTGCCAAGTTCTACCTGAACTCCGCCACCGCCCACCAGCATTACAAGACGCAGTGGATCACCCTCGACGGACGAAAGGGTTCGTTGAAGGCTGCCGTCTGGGGACCTGTGGGTACTGTGGAGGAAGCTAACAACCGTACCGTCTATAAGCTCATCGTGAATGATGTGCTGGAGGAGGGACCCTGTCAGTTGCAGTTGGGTCTGACCCAGCTCAATCCCGGTGCTGTCTGGAACACGATGCCCCCTCATACCCATGGCCGTCGTATCGAGGCTTACTATTACTTCAACCTGCCTGAGGGACAGACCATCTCTCACGTGATGGGTCAGCCGCAGGAGAGCCGTAACGTATGGCTGCACAACGAACAGGCCATCATGTCACCCGAGTGGTCGATGCATGCTGCCGCAGGCACCTATTACTATACCTTCATCTGGGGTATGGCCGGTGAGAACCTCTATTATAACGACAAGGATAATATCCCCGTCATCGACATCAAATGATCATTAAGAAACGAATATGCATAATGTGAATAATCAAGCTCACGAATAATAACGAATAAATTATTCATATTCGTGGATAAAATTATTCATATTATTCACATTCGTTTCAAAAGAAATATTAGTTAAAATTAAGTTCTATGGCTCCTGTACAAACAACCAAGATGTCCAACTTCCGCTGGGTCATCTGTGCGCTGCTGTTTCTGGCAACGACGATTAACTATATGGACCGTCAGGTCTTGTCACTAACCTGGAAGGACTTCATTGCTCCAGAGTTCCACTGGACCGATGGTGACTACGGTACGATCACCGGCATGTTCTCCCTGTTCTATGCCATCGCCAACCTCTTCGCCGGTAAGTTCATTGACTGGATGGGCACTAAGAAGGGCTATCTTATTGCCATCTTCGTATGGTCACTCGGTGCTGTACTGCATGCCGGCTGTGGCTGGGTGGCCATGACCGTCGAGGGTTACGACAGTCTTGAGGCTCTGCGCATGGTTCAGGCAGGCTCTGATGCCGCTGTCGCCATCGCCACGATCTCCGTATGGCTCTTCCTGAGCTGTCGTCTGATCCTGGCTGTCGGTGAGGCCGGTAACTTCCCTGCTGCCATCAAGGCCACTGCTGAGTACTTCCCGAAGAAGGACCGTGCTTTCTCTACTTCTATCTTTAACAGCGGTGCCTCCGTGGGTGCGCTGGCAGCCCCTGCCACCATTCCCCTGCTGGCCCGTGCCTGGGGATGGGAGATGGCGTTCATCATTATCGGTTGCCTTGGCTTTATCTGGATGGGGTTGTGGATGTGGCTCTATGAGAAGCCCCGTCATAACAAGCGTGTGAACCAGGCAGAGTTGAACTATATCGAGCAGGACAACGATCTCGCAGAGGTGCAGAACCGTGAGACGGTGAAGGAAGAGAAGGTGATTCCGTTCTTCGACTGTTTTAAGTACAAGCAGACCTGGTCGTTCCTCGTGGGTAAGTTCATGACCGATGGTGTGTGGTGGTTCTTCCTGTTTTGGGCACCAGCCTATTTCAGCGACCAGTACGGTTATACCTCCGACTCCACGATGGGTATCCTGTTGATCTTCACGCTCTATGCCATCGTGACCATCCTCTCGATCGGTGGTGGTTATCTGCCGACGTATTTCGTCGACAAGAAAGGCATGAATCCATATTTAGGCCGTATGCGTGCCATGCTGATCTTCGCCTGCTTCCCCGTGTTAGGACTGTTCGCACAGCCGTTGGGTGCCTATAGTGCCTGGTGGCCCGCCATCCTGATCGGTCTGCTGGGCGCAGGACATCAGGCCTGGAGTGCCAACCTGTTCTCGACCATCGGTGACATGTTCCCGAAGTCAACCATCGGTACGATTGTCGGTCTGGGAACGATGGCTGGTGGTATTGGTTCGATGTCCATCAACCTAGGTTCTGGTCGGTTCTTCGACTGGGCGGCTGCTCAGGGTGCCAACTTCACCTTCTTTGGCTTCGAAGGCAAGCCCGCTGCCTACATGGTGGTGTTCTGCATCTGTGCCGTGGCCTATCTCATCGGCTGGTGCATCATGAAGGCGCTCGTCCCGAAGTACAAGCCCATCGTGGTAGAGTAATTTTGTTTATAGTTTAAAAGTTTATAGTTTATAGATGATTACTTCTAAAGGCGGAAAGGAGGGCTTGCCAGGTTATCATCTATAAACTATAAACCATAAACTATAAACTAAACATGTCCCGTCAAAATCGTGTGGGGGAGGAAGCCTTGGCGGACGAGGGTGGCGATGAGGGTTTTCGACATCGCCTCGTTGTCTTGGCGGGTATAGCGGATATCGGTGAAGACCTGCGCCAGCGTCTCCTTGTGGTTTATGCGCACGAAGTGGCGGTTCTCTTCAAGTTCCTCCTTATATTTATAATAGGTGTCAATGTCCTTACCCAGATAGTCGTGGTAGGTCTCTTGATGTACGAAACTCTCCAAGGGTAAACGGTCGGAGAGGGGAGGCTCCTCATCGGGCCAGCCCACCGTGAGCGTGGCCACGGGCATCACCAGCTGCGGCAATTGGAGGACGTCGATGATCTGCTGAGGCTGATAGACCGTCGTGCCGAGGTAACAGTAGCCCAGTCCTTCCTCATCCATGAGGTTGCATAGCGTCTGCGTGTAGAGCAGAGCGTCTGTCGCTGCATTGATGAATGAGAGGAAATTGTCATAGCCAGGTACGGCGTTGCGGCATTTTGCCCAGAAGCTGGTGCGATTGAAGTCTGCACAGATGGTCAGCACCACGGGCGCCTCCTTCACCATCGGCTGGTTGAAATGGGCGGGAGACAGTTTCTCCTTCATCTCCTTCGAACGGGTGACGATGACGCTGTAGAGCTGTAGGTTGCCCATGGTCTGTGTACGCGCAGCCTCGGTCATCAAGCGGTTGAGCAGTTCCTCACTCACATCCTGGTCCGTGTACTTGCGGATGGTCTTTCTTGTCAGTAATGTCTTCATATTTATACAAATTATGGCACAAAGGTACAGAAAGTTTTCCAAAACGGAATACTTTTCTTCAAAAAAACAAGGAAAGTTTCCCAAAATAGAAAAGATATGTGTACCTTTGCACCCAGAATAGTAAGCTTGATATGCAAACAGAAACGAAAAAAGAACTGCTCAGACACATCGCCAGTGCGCTGGTGTCTGTAGCTGCCAAGACAGGGAGCGATCTCCCAGATGATAAGATTGCCGCACTGCTGGAACTGAGTCTGAAAGCCCTGCAGCCGGATGATGCTGAGAAATTCGCCATGCTGATAGACCATGCACTGACCGACACCGCACTGTATCGTCGTCCTGATGTGACGGAGGTACGTCCGCAGCAGTTGGAGTGCGACGTGGTACGTTTCCAGAACAACAAGGAGAAGTGGGTGGCCCTTGTCGGTCTGCTCGACGGTTATCCGTATGAGATCTTTACGGGTCTCCAGGATGACGAGGAGGGCATTGTCTTGCCCAAGACCGTGACGAAGGGCAAGATCATCAAACAGGTGAACCCTGACGGAACGAAGCGCTATGACTTTCAGTTCGAGAACAAGCGTGGTTACAAGACCACCGTGGAGGGACTCTCGGAGAAGTTCAATCCCGAATACTGGAACTATGCCAAGTTGATTTCCGGTGTGCTGCGTTACCGTATGCCCCTCGAGCATGTGGTCAGGCTGGTGGGTTCTCTCTCGCTGAAGGACGAGAGCATTAACACCTGGAAGACTGGTGTGGAACGTGCCCTGAAGAAGTATATCCCCGGCGTGCATGAAGAGGAAGAGGATATCGAGGAATGAGGAAGATATCGAGGAATGAGGAATGTGGAATGAGAAATGATTCGAGGGGTGAAAGAGTCGTATGTCTTTTTGCGGAACGTTCGTTTCTACGCCTTTCATGGGGTGATGGCCCAGGAACGGCAGGTGGGCGGAGAATTTCTGCTTACGCTGAAGGTGGGCTATCCGTTGGCCAAGGCCATGGAGAGTGACGATGTGAAAGATACCCTCAACTATGCGACGCTCTTCGATATTGCCAAACGCGAGATGGACATCCCGTCGCAGTTGTTGGAACATGTGGCCGGGCGTATCGTGAAGGCCATTACGACAGCTTTCCCAGAAGTGACCTCCATCGACCTGGAATTGACGAAGCAGAATCCCCCGATGGGAGCTGATTGTGACGGAGCGGGAATCTTTTTAAAGGTAAAAAGGTAAAAAAGTAAAAAGGTAAAAAAGAGAAGTGAAGTATATATATATAAATAAGGTGTGGGTGTGGGTGAAGGTGTTTTTACTTTTTCACCTTTTCGCCTTTTCACCTTTAACCACGGAGGCAGCCAATAAGACCTTCACACTGGTGATTGATGCCGGACATGGCGGCTTCGACACGGGTGCCATCGGCAAGGGTAAGGTGAAGGAGAAGAACTTGACGCTGAGGTATGCCCTGGCCTTCGGAAAGATGGTCGAGCAGAACTGTCCCGACGTGAAGGTTATCTATACCCGTAAGACCGATACCTTCGTGGAACTCTACCGAAGGGCAGAGATTGCAAACAAGAACAAGGCCGACCTCTTTATCTCCATCCATATCAACGCCCTGCCGAAGGGTAGGGTGGCGCGTGGCTTCCAGACCTATACTTTAGGAACGAGCAAGCGGACGGGCAAGAAGACCGGTGTGTTGGAGAACTTAGAGGTGGCAAAGCGTGAGAACTCCGTCATTTTCTTAGAGAAAGACTATAAGCAGACCTATCAGGGTTACGATCCGAACTCACCGGAGAGTAACATCATGTTTGAGTTTATCCAGGACAAGAATATGGAGAACTCGGTCGAACTGGCCAAGTATATGCAGAAGTACGTCTGTCAGGCGACGGGTCGTCAGAACATGGGTGCCCAGCAGGATAACCTGGCTGTGCTCCGTCTGTCGTCGATGCCGGGTTGTCTGGTGGAGTGCGGCTTTATTTCCACCAGTGACGAGGAGACCTTTATGAACTCCCAAGCTGCTGCCGAGAAGTATGCCAGAGGCTTTTTCAACGCCTTTCAGGCTTACCGTAGGAATCACGGGGGCGGTGCAACTATCGCTGTTCAACCTCAGGTGGAGCCCAAACCCACGCCCGTGGTAGCGAAGGAGCCAGCACCCGTAGTAGAGAAGAATTCCAAAGCAGAGAGGAAGAAGGCCAAGGAAGAGAAGAAAGCCAGGGAGAAAAAGTTAAAGGAAGAGAAGAAAGCCCAGGAGGAGAAGAAAGCCGCTGCTGACACGATTCTGACGATTGCACCTCCACCTGTGGTGCCAGAGCCCCAGCGTGAGGTGAAGCCGGAACTCCAACTGGAGGTAAAGCCGGAGCCTATGCGTGAGGTAAAACCAGAACCACAGCCAGAGGTGAAGCCCGAAGTGAAACCAGAAGTAGAATCAGAAGCGAAACTTGAGGCCAAGTCGGAGGTCAAACCTGCGGCCAAGCCAGAAGTCAAACCGGAACAACAGCCGGTAGCTCAGCCTTCTGCGCCCCAGCCCCAGCCCCAGCCTCAGGGACCAGTCTTTAAGGTCCAGATCTTCGCCAGTTCTGCTTTGGTCAAAGCCGGTGATGTCCGATTCAAAGGCCTCTCAGACACAGGCTATTACAAGGACGGCGGACTCTATAAGTACACAGTCGGTGATTCAACCGACTACAACGCCATCAACCGCCTGCGTCGTGAGATTTCCGACAAGTTCCCCCAGGCGTTTATCGTCGCCTTCAAGGATGGCGTTCGTATGGATGTCAATGAAGCCATCCGCGAATTCAAACAGCTCAAAAAGTAATCATAAAGCTCAAAGTTTAAAGCTCAAAGTTCAAAGTAAAAATATGAAGAAGTATAATAAGGAAATACAGATTGCGCTGGTGGCCATTTTAGGCGTCGTCGTGCTCTATTACGGTATGCAGTTCCTCAAAGGTCTGACGATCTCTTCCGGCTCGAACTACTATGTGACGTTCAATGACATTAGTGGTCTGTCGAACTCCTGTCCCGTCTATGCCAACGGCTATAAGGTGGGAGTGGTCGAGGATATCATCTATGATTATGAAAGCCAGGATAACATCGTGGCCGTCTTGGGCATCAACGATGAGATGCGTGTGCCTCAGGGAACGACGGCCGACATTGTCAGCGATTTCTTGGGTAACATCAGGCTGGAACTGAAACTCGGTGACAGGACTGCCGGTTTCCTACAACCTGATGATACCATCAGGGGTGGGCAGGACAAAGGGGCCTTGGCCAAAGCAGCAGAGATGATTCCGCAGGTACAGTCGCTGTTGCCCAAGCTCGACTCCATCCTCGTGAGCGTCAATGCCCTGTTGGCTGATCCTGCCATTGCCAACTCCCTGCATAACATCGACCAGATTACCGGTAGTCTGACCAGCACGTCACGCGAGCTGAACCGTCTGACGGCCAGTCTGAACAGCCAGATGCCGCAGATGCTGGAGAATGCCGACGGGATGTTGGCCAATGCCAACAACCTGACGAAGAATCTGAACGAGTTGGACCTCGCCTCTACGATGCAGAAGGTGGACAACACGCTACGCAATGTGGAGCAGATGACAGCCAAGTTGAACAGCAACGACGGTACCCTCGGACTGCTCATGCGTGATCCTGAACTCTATAACCATCTGAATGCGACGATGATACACGCTGACTCCTTAATGATTGATCTGAAACAGCATCCAAAACGCTACGTTCACTTCTCAGTTTTCGGTAAAAAGGACAAATAATTAGATTTTGTCTAAATAGCAGATGCCCCCTTTCTTTTTGCGGAAGGATGGCTGAACCCCCTTTGTTTTCGGAGCTTTCAGACAGGTTGACAGCGCTGTGATAAATGGACGCAAAGGAATATTTGAGTTGAATAAGGTGCTGACTGTCAGCGAGTTGAAAATTTGCAAGTGTCTATTTTAAATGAATGAATTGTGAAACACTCTAACACCTCAATTTCTAAGGAGTTACGCGATTTTGTATACACGATGGATGCATTTGGGAATTTGCACAATTCAAAAATAAGTGCGACCTTTGCATCACAATTATAAACACAAGCCCAAGTCTTGTATTAGTAGAATTAATTAAAAAAGTAGTGATCGCCGAATGAATAACAGTCACAAGGCGCTTTGGGAAGAATGCCTCCGTCTGATTGAGGCGAACGTCTCTGAGCAGCAGTTTAAAACGTGGTTTGCGCCAATCGTCTTCGAGTCGTACTCTGAGACGGAGCAGACGCTCTTGGTGCAGGTTCCGAGTCCGTACGTGTACGAGTACTTGGAGCAGTACTACGTGGGACTGTTAAGTAAGGTACTCGCACGTGTATTCGGTACCAGTGTGAAGCTGAGTTACCGTATTGTCACGGTCAAGGCCGCGCACAACGTGACCACCACCGTGGAGAGCGACGGTCCTACGGAGATCCAGCAGCCGAAGGGCACCAACAAGGCACCCACGACGTTGGATGCCGCCACGCCCCAGCAGCTGAATCCGCAGCTCGATGCGAAGAAGACCTTCCAGAACTTCATCGAGGGCGATTCCAACAAGTTGCCGCGTACCGTCGGCCTCTCCATCGCAGAGCATCCTGGCAAGAGCACGTTCAATCCCTTCTTCATCTATGGTCCTTCGGGCTGTGGCAAGACCCACCTGATCAACGCCATCGGTGTGCGTTGCAAGGAAACCTATCCCCAGAGGCGGGTGCTCTATGTTTCTGCCCGTCTGTTCCAGGTGCAGTTCACGGACTCGGTGCGTCATAACACCACCAACGACTTCATCAACTTCTATCAGAGCATCGACGTGCTGATTGTTGATGACATCCAGGAGTGGATGAACTCCCCCAAGACTCTCGACACATTCTTCCATATCTTCAATCATCTGTTCCGCATGGGACGCCAGATCATTTTGGCATCCGACAGACCTCCTGTGGACCTTCAGGGTATGAAGGACCGTCTGCTCACCCGTTTCGCCTGTGGACTGATTGCCGAACTGGAGAAACCGAATGTGCAACTTTGTAAAGATATTCTCAGTGCCAAGTGCCGTCGTGACGGTCTGAAAATCCCTGCCGACGTCATCCAGTATATTGCTGAGACGGCCAATGGCAGCGTGCGTGACTTAGAGGGCGTTGTCAACTCGCTGATGGCTTATTCCATCGTCTATAACACGAATGTCGATATGCGTCTGGCCGAGCGTATCATCAAGCGCGCCGTCAAGGTTGACAACCATCCGTTGACTATCGACGAGATCCTCGAGAAGGTGTGTAAGCATTATAATGTTGAGCAGCGTCAGGTGTTCAGCAAGAGCCGCAAACGCGACCTTGTTCAGGTGCGGCAAGTGTCAATGTTTTTGGCACAGAAATATACGAAAATGCCTGCCGGTCGTATCGGACAGTTGATAGGCAACCGCGACCACTCGACAGTCATCCATAGTTGCAATGCCATCGAGCAGCGCCTGAAGGTGGATCTGGCTTTCCAGGCCGAGATCTCCAGCATCGAGAATTCCTTCAAACTCAAGAAATAAAGTGTCTATTTCCCCTCCTGAGTAGGAGGGGTTAGGGGTGGTCTGAACCGCCTCAAACTCCGCCTCAGCTCTTTCGTTTTGCGTATATTTGCTTAATTTGTGTTAAATTATGTAGGTTTATCGGTGGAATCTTTTGTCGTTTGATATAAATTCCTTAACTTTGCATTATGGTTATGGTACAAAAGATACGACATATGGCTTTTTGGCATGTTAGAGTAATAGCTATGCTATTCCTTCTGACAATGCAACAGATTGCGAAAGCTCAGTCACCTTTAGGTGAAGAGGAGCGACAGCCGCGAGTGGCATTGCGTACTAATTTGCTTTACGATGCGACACTTTCGCCGAACCTTGGAGTGGATATCCGGGTGGATTCCCTCCGGACTGTTGGCCTGTTGGCCGGTGTCAATGCGTGGGACATCGACAAGGCAAAGAACAAGAAATGGCGTCATATGCTTTTTTCTTTACGTGCGCGTAAATATCGTGATTCCCTCTTCCACAAGGGCTATTACGAGGCTGACCTCATCTACAGCCACTTTAATGTGGGCAACACCAAGATTCCCTTCGGCATATACTGTGCCGTCAAGGATCGCCGCCTGCAGGGTGATCTCATCGCCCTCGGTGGCAAATATGGTTACTCCTGGATCCTCTCCCGCACTTGGCGCATCGAGGCTGAGGCGGGTGTTGCCGTCGGCTATGCATGGTTCAAGGAGTACGACTGTGACCACTGCGGCACCTACTACGGCAAAGGTGACCGCATCTTCCTCTTGCCGCAACTTGGTGTAAACGTTGTGTATATTATTAATTGAACAAAATAATAACAAATAAAAACTTTCGAAAGTATGAAGAAAAATTTAATGTTTGCCATGATTGGTGCGATAGCACTGACAGGCGCAGTGGGATTCTCCTCCTGCTCTCAAAGCGAGGATGTGGCAGAAGTGAATCCGAATTACAACCCCGAAACGAATGAGGTTATCACCCAATTCGTATTTAACGTAGCAACAGGAAATACATCAAGTAGTGCAGGGACCAGAATGACAGAAGCAGTTACTCAAGCTAAGTCTACTAATGATTTCCGTGGAATTGACAATGCACATGTCATGTGCTTTATACAACAGGATGCCGATGGGTTAACCGATGGAAAGTCTTTGGCCACTGCCACAACAGCTGCAAAGGATTTTGATATGGCACGAGTTGCTGCTCCGAAATCACTTTCTAGTAATGACTCACGACGAGTGCTTGAGATGTCTCTTCCTCTTAAAACGAATACGATACTTTTTTATGGAAAGGCTATTCAGGGTGATAATTACACAAAGAATTCTCATGGTTCTGTGACATATACTGTTGACAAGGATCTTAGTAAAGTGAATTTTTCTTTGGAACAGCGTCTCGCTACAGCAAATAAGGATAAATTTCAACATGTGGAGACTCTTATTGCTGATGTTTTAAGTTGCATAATGAATGTTAGTCGTGGTACGGCAAGTGTTGCGGCAACCGATTCACCTCAAGATACAGAAAGCGAGGAAGCGGAAACGGCAGTAAAACCTTATGGTTTTGCTCTTGAAGGAGGCGAAAACGCTTATGGAAAGGATATTAAATGGGCCTCTTATAAGTTGACGGGTGATGCCGATCAAAAGAGTCCTGTTGATAACACGATGAATCTTACCCCACTTGAAATTAAATTGGGTCAGGTCTACAAAGAGTTAACGTCCATTCAAAATGCAGAATTACGTAATGGTTCTGGTTATGGTATAATAAAGACTGTTGAAGCTCTCTGGTCTATTGTTAATTCCGTAAGATGTGCTGAACCGACAAGTAAGCCTGAGGCTCTTGCAAAGTATATGGCCCATCTTATCAGTGAGGAGATTAGTTTGTATTTCTCAAAAACAATAAACAATAGCGGTGCTTCTGTAGAAAATGTAGCATTCAAAGATGCATCTACTATGATTACTATGTTGACTAGTGATGCATATTGGCCGGGAACTACTAAACCTACAGCGGCATCTTTTTCTGATATCAACGGATTTTCTTCTTCTGACTTAGCTGATTTCCCAGAGGCTGATCCATTTAACTTACCACAGGGAGCCGCACACTATCATTTCAATACATCAACAAAGTTGTTTGAGTACGCTTGGAACTTTAATTCTTCAGCTGCAGGTGGTGGATCTTTCACCCCATATAGTTATATGTATCCACCAGAACTTCTTTATTTCGGTAATAGTTCAATAAGAACTTCTAATGCTGAGCATACTGTAGGAGCATATCCACATACCACAACAGACTGGGATAACTGGGCTGTAGCGGAAGCTGATCAAGATACTTGGGAAGCGGACAAACATGTTGAGACAAGTACTCGTAGTGTAGCAATGAAGAACAATATCAATTATGGCACATCATTGTTGAAGACTTCCGTTCAGTATTATTCAGAAGACACAGAAGAAGGTAAATTTGTTCTTCTGGATAATAATAAAGTCATTCAGAAAAGAGATTATAAGATTGAGGAGAATAACAAGACCATAATAGTTGATGCATCATCATTCGAACTTAAGGGTATTTTGATTGGCGGTCAGGCAGATGTTGTCGGTTGGGACTATATACCGACAGCATCCTCCACCCAACGGTATGTCTATGATAATACAGTAACAGCGACGATTCCAGCCTCTGGCTATTCTAGTCCAAACTATACTCTTGTATTTGATAATTATAAGCCTGGAAATACACAAGACAAAGTTTATATAGCTTTAGAACTTGTTAATAAAACTAATCAGAGCTTTTTTGGAAGGGATAACATGATTCAAGAAGGAGGAACTTTCTATCTTATTGGAGAGCTTGATCCAACAAACGCTGCTAGTACAATTACCTGGCCAACTAAATATGCGTTACCGCCTTACGATGCTAATGGCGCAACAATTCAAACAAAACGTGTTTTCATTCAGGATTATATGACTACAGCTCAATTTACAATAGGCAAGTACTCTCTTCAGTATGCATATCTTACAGTTCCTGATTTACGTTCGAATTCCTTGACATTAGGCCTTTCCGTGGATTTGTCTTGGCAGACAGGCCTTACGTTTAGTGATGTGATCTTGGGAGGTAATACGCAAACTCCTATTCCTACGAATTAACTCTTTTGCTCACAAAGGATACTTTGTGGGCAAAGATGAAAAGTAAAAAGCTGAAAAAATGAAGAGGTATATGACGATAAGTAACATCCTTGGCAGGTCGGTGAAAACGGCTTGCCAGGGTGGACTGTCGTCTTTTGCCCTTTCACTCTTTCACCTTTTCACCCTTTCACTTTTAGTCTCTTCTTGCTCGATGATCGACGAGGATCAGAGCGACTGCGATTATACGAAGATTGAATATGATCTGACGCTTGTCACGAATATCACGACAGAGATTGAGACACAGTTGGAGACACAGCTGAACACGCAGCTCGAGATGGAGCTCGGTGTCCTGTTAAAAGATTTTCTGGGCAACATCTTTACCGACTATGCCCACGACGTGAACCTGTCGTTCTATGACACACAGGGAGATTCACTGCGCTTGCAACACGACGAGCACATCATGGACGCCAACCAGGCCAGCTATACGCTGAACCTGCCGATGCGTGAATACATGCATCTGGCCGCTGCCAACCTTGTGGACAACGATTTGGTGGACTTGGTGGACGACGAGCGCTGTCACCGCTCCGTCCTGTATCAGGACCAGCCCGACACCATTCCCTCGCATACCACAGGCCTTTTCACCGCCCGTCAGAAGATGGAGGTGTTGGAGGGCATCGACCAGAATTTCAGTGTGCATCTGTATATGGCGAACTGTGCTGCGGCACTTGTCATCGACACCCAGGGCCATGATATCAGTGGCATGCAGGTCTATACCACGGGCTTTGCCACAAGATTCTTCCTCTGTGACAGCACTTTCGCCTATCCCCGCAGGTCGCCTATCGTGCGCACCACGAAGATTGCCAAGTCGGAAGATTCTCAGACAGTGGCTTTCTGTTCAGTGAACTTCCCTTCGCGGGATTCTGAGACTTCCAATGACACTCGTTCTGTGATTGAGACAGAGGAGCCATTTATCGCTCAGCCCGGAGAGGAGGCATTGTGGGAGTTTCAAGTCTATGTGACCCAGCCCGACGGCAGCATCACGAAGACCGTGCTCAGCGTCAAGACGCCTTTGCGTGCAGGACAGTTTAAGATCATCAAGTGCTGGATAGGAGATCAGGGTGAGATTATTGTTCCATCGGAAGGTCCCGATCCCGGTCCTGGTCCTGATCCCGGTCCTGGTCCTGATCCCGGTCCTGGCCCCGATCCCGGTCCTGGCCCCGATCCAGGTCCTGGCCCTGATCCAGGTCCTGGCCCAGGTCCTGATCCGGGCACTAACTCTAGTGAGGTGAGTACCTCGGTTACATTTGACTGGAAGCCGGGTCTGGTGATTGAGAATTGATAATGGATAATTGATAATTGATAATTGAACATTGAAGATTGAGCATTGAGAGTCGTATATTATTATAATAAGGTGTTGATGGTCATGGCGCTGCTGGCGGTGCTGCTGACGGCTTGTTCTTCGAGCGAGGATTTCGACGAGGAAGAGAAGCCCGTCCAGCTGGTGGTGGCTCATTTTAACTTCTCGCTGCCTCACCGTATCGTTGGCAAGAGGAAGGCTCCTTCTACCCGTATGTCTGACGATGTCGTTCAGGCGGCTGGTGAGAATGGCGAATTCCGTGGCATTGATCAGATACGTATGTTCTGCTTCAATAAAAAACCCGATGCAAACTCCAACAAGATCGGCAACGTCATCGAAATGAATACCAAGAGCAGTAATGTGAGCGATGAAGTGACCACTGACGACTACTCACTCAGTAAGGAGATCGATGTGCCGGTTGGTACTTCCCACTTCTCTTTCTATGCCAATGCTGAGGAAGAGCCCGTTCCGACCATGACAGAGCATGAGCGACGCATGCATTATGGCGTGGTTGAGGCTTTCGGTATTGACAAGAAGACCTATACAGGCAATAGCTCCATCCGCTTCAGGCCCGTTCCCATCTGTCCGAAAAAAGACAAACTGGGCGGAAGTGCGAAGGGTGAGGCCTTGCTTAACCGGCTTAACTACCTGATGAATATCAGGGTTGATAACGTACCGGCTCCTAACGACCGGTGGGAGACTGCCGGCAACCTTTACCTGAACGAGGCCTATCAGCGGATGACTCAGCTGACCACGCTGTCATCGTATAATGTTCAGACCATGCTCGGGGTGATTCTCAAGATGATTAACCAGGAGGCCCCTGACGACCAGGCCAGCAAGCTGGTGGAGAAAATCACAAAGGAGATAAAGGAAATCTGTGATCCGGAGACAGAGCCTGACATTGAGAATGGTGTGATCGTTCTCAATGAAACCTATCAGGGCTTCCCGGATGACCTGCACCTGCCTGCCGGTGCCGCCCGCATCCAGTGGGACGAGGAGGAGAACAGCTTTGTGGTACCCGACGTGCAGGCTTATGGAAAGGGCCTGAATGTACCGTCGGTGAGCGATTATGTCTATCCGATGAATCTGCAGTATCAGGTGCTCTCCGATATTGTTGCCTCTGACGAACTGGTTATCAATGAGGTGAATGATGAGGGCGAGGTGGTGCCGCCCGAAAGCGCCAAGTATGACACATGGGGTGATGTGTTGAATGAAGGATACGGGTTGGATGCAGACAAAGCTGTGCAGCCCACCACCCGCTCAGTGGCAATGGTGCAACAGGTGGAGTATGCTGTGGGTAGCCTCGCCTTGCGGGCCAGGATTACCACCGGCACCATATATGATGCCAAGGGAAAGCCCGTGGATGTCTCTAACGGCTTTACCCTGAAAGGTTATATCGTTGGCGGTCAGCGGGAAGTGGACTATGACTTCCAGCCTGTCGATGACAGTCCTGTCTATGCCATCTATGACACCGACCTGAACAAAGGAAAAGGAGAGACTTCTGTTTCCGTCAAACAGCGCAACTTCTCTGATGATGACCTGTTCGATTATATCCTCGGTCTGAGTACGGAGAAGAATCAGAATATCCAGTTGGCGATGGAATTGGTGAACAACTGCCCGGACTTCCAGGGGGCCGACGGTGTGATAGCTCACGGGGCTACATTCTATCTTGTGGCCAATTTGGAGTTGAATCCGACCAGTAGCTCGGATATCAAACAGATATTCAGCAAAGCCAACTCCACTCAGGTGAATCTGACAATCGTCTCCGGGTGGCCTGATAAGGACGGTGACGGTATCCCTGATCCTGAACTTGATGAACATGACAACCCCCAGCCCATCAATGGTCTGGCTACAGCCACCTACGGATTGCCCAGTCTTGAGATCCCTCATCCGACAGTGGGCTTGAGTGTAGATCTCAGCTGGGGCGAAGGACTTTGGTTTGACGATGTGGAATTATAAGACAATAAATGAAGAATAATTTAAATATTAAGGATATGAGAAAAGTTCATTCTTTCGCCTTGATGACGGCCATCGCCCTCACAGGCACAACTGCTTTCACTGCCTGCTCCTCTAACGACTTTGAAGAGGAGAGAATCGTGTACGATGACAATGGTACTGCCGGTGTGAAGTCGGAGTTTGTCATTTCCATCCCTCGCAAGGTCCTGTCCATTACCCGAATGAGTGACTATGTGACCCAGAAGAGTGGCGATGTCGACGGTTTCCGGGGTATCGACAACATCCGTCTTATTCCGTTTGATGTTGACGTTATAACAAAAACCTCGAACAAGCTCGGTGACATCATGCGTCTGAGTGCCGCCAGTTCACTGAGCAGCCCGGGCGCCGTCAACTACAAGGTCTATAGTGACCAGTTCGTACCCGTTGGCACCAAGAGATTCTTGTTCTATGGCCGTGCCATTGCTAATGATGCAGAGACGGAAATCACTACCATGGGCGACAAGTTCAAGTATGGTATTTTGAATGTCCAGGGCTTGGAGGAGTCTGAAGGATGGACTCCCAGCAAGATTCAGTTCTCATTAGAACAGATCAATACCAACGGTGATGCTCAGGCTAACGACCAGACGGGAAAGAACATCGTGGAATTTCTGACTGCTCTGGCCAACACGACAGCTCAGGAAGCTGCTTCACCCAACAACAAGTGGAGCACTACTAATGTAGCCGTGATGGCTTCACTCTACAAGCAGTTCACGGCCGTCACGACTTCGTCGTCGAATACGTTTGCTGTCATCCTGAGCAAACTTTACTCTGCTTTGGAGAATATCCAGACAGGCAATCCCGCACGAAAGCTCGCCGAGAATCTGAAGGCCAAAATCCTGACAGCCTGCACTGTGTCTCCCATCAACGGTGAGCCAGTATCGCTGAAGAGTGACTATGCAGGCTATCCAGGCAATATTGGCCTGCCCGACGGTGCTGTACGAGTACGCTGGGATGCCTCGGGCGCCAAGTTTAAAGATGTGACAGCTGAATATGGTAAGGGCTTTAACGAGGTCATCACCAACTACTGTTATCCCGCCGCTCTCTGGTATTTCACCAATACGCCATTGAAGGCCGCCAACGAGAAGAAGTCGAATCAGTATGAAGATCAAGGTACGTGGGATGGTGTCATCAACACGGTTTATAACGGCACCTCCGACGTGGTTGGGGAGAGTACGCTGTCTGTGGCTCTGACAAAGGCAGCAGACTATGGCGTAGGCCGTCTGGAAACTTATATCAAGATGCCAAGCGGCACGTTCTATGATGCTAATGGCAATGTGGTGGACGCCTCAAGAGGCTATACGATGAAAGGACTGCTTCTGGGTGGACAGAACAGTGTCGGATACCAGTTTACCCCCAAGATTGGACAGAACCGGACGATCTATGACATGGACATTACGAACAATCTCCTTGTCAAACCCGACATGACCACCTCCAGTTGTAACCAGACTCTCGCCCTTGAGACCGATGGCGGACAGGTTATCTATGCAGCCCTTGAGCTGATCAACAATGGTGAAGAGTTTATGGGTGCCGATGGTATCATTCCTGCCGGTGGCACATTCTATTTGGCTGTTAAGCTCGACCCTGCTGAGGCCCTTAATAAGACAGATGTGAATATCGACCAGATTATCAAACAAGACTATGTCACCAAACTGGTTGTCACCATTAAAAACGGTGGAACCTCTGTTGACCGTGACGGTGATGGTAATCCTGACAAATATGTCAAGGATGACGATGGCAATATTGAAGGTGTGGATACAGGCGACGGTGTTACCAAGACTGATTATGACATCAATGGGGATGGACAAGATGACCACTTCATCCCCGATCCTGACTTTGGTGGTCCAGGCTGGGATACTGATGGCGACGGTGTGGTAGATATTCCCATCATTCCCGACTCAGAAGGTAATTATCCTGATGCTCCCACCATCCCCGATGGATTGGGCAATGCGACTAATGGTATTCCCAATTTGACGTCTCCCGGTGTTGAGCTCGGTACCTCCGTCAACTTGGAGTGGAAGAAGGGATTGGAACTGAATCCGAGTATATAATTAATTAGAAATTAGGAATTAGTAATTAGGAATTGTGATTACTTTGTAGGTAATTAAGTGCGTATGAGGATGAAGTGGACACGATATATGATGATGCTGGGGCCTGTGCTGATGGTGCAGGCACTCAGCTCGTGTTCGCTCATCGACGAACCGGAATATGATGATGTCGATAGTAGCGTGAAGGCCAGTCTGGCATTTACTGTCTCCAGTTCCTCCGCGACAACGACCCGTATGGCCGATGACGTGGTGCAGGAGCAACCTGACGGAGGCCGGTCATATCGAGGCTTGGGTCAGGTTTATATGATCCCTTTTGCCATTCAAGGGGATAAGGATGCGATTGAAAGTTCAAATCATCCGTCGCGTCTGTTTGAACTTGGCGGCGATGAAGGAAGCCCGTATTCCTATACGTCTAATAAGAGCAGCAACTACGGTGGCTTCTATCTCTACAATGCGTATTCGATGGTAAGAGGTGTCAATGCATTCCTCGTCTATGGCAGGGCATCGACAGCCTTGCCCCTAAAACCCTCAGGCGTAAGCGATAAGGCTTTCTATGGCTCGTTGCAGTTTAATGAGTCTGAGTTGATCAACCCCAATCTGGAGACGTTACGGTTCAAACCCGATGCCATGTATTCTGAAACGACAGCTCCATCCGAAGCAACTTTGTTGGCAAACTATCTGACACATATAGCCAATGCTGATGGCTGGAGTACAACGTCCGATCAGACGCTGAAGTTGCTCTATAAAGTGTTTACGGGTCAGGAGAATGACGGTAATGTTATGGTGATGGCGGGTGCGGGTGTGAATGTGAAGGAGCATGTCAATGCTTTGTATGCCCTGTTATCAGGACTCACGTTTACTGGAAGCGAGGCAACTGTTAAGACAAATATCATCAATTGTATTCAGGATTATAGTGCTCCTACCACAAATGGACCGACCTTGGCCTTTACAGTCAATGGGAAGACTGGCAAAGACTGGCGTTTGACGGATATAAAGATAGAGGAAGACAATAAATACTATCACTATCCGGCCAAATACGACTTGCCGGATGGTGCTGCTGCTTTGCGCTGGGATACAGATCATTTTGTGCCTCAGACGGTGACGACAACATTGGCCGATATCAACAGTATCAGCCGTTTCTGTTATCCTCCTGAGCTGTTCTATTATGCCAATAGCCGGATAGATACGTCCAATAAGGATAATTTTCAGGGTTATCAGTCAACGTATAATACAGCAACTGACTGGGATGGAGTACTTACTTATTACGAAAACAAGGATGCTCTTGTGACAGGTGACACGAAAGGCATCGCCATCCAGAAGCCTTTACAGTATGCGGTGGGCCGTCTGAAAGTCAGCCTGAAAAAGGTATCGACAACGTTGAAGGATGATGCGGGGAAAGAAATATCTCTGACTGAGTCATCTTTCCCATTGACAGGTATCATCATCTGTAACCAGCACCCTGTGGGTTTCAGTTTTGAGCCTGTGGCTGCGAATGGAGCAGAGTCGCATGCTGAAGACCATTTTATCTACGACAGTCAGGTAGGCACAGCTTGTCATTTATCGACAACTGATAACCAAAGCATCCCCTCTACATTGGTGCTGCAGAGCTATGACGAAGAGGAAGTCTTGATAGCTCTGGAGTTCGAAAACAACAGTGGAACGGACTTCCGTGGCAAGGGTGGCGTCATCTATCCGGGAACGAAGTTCTATCTGATGGGGAAGATTAGCCCTAAAGATACGAATGTCACAGCCGGCGAAGATGTCCCGGAATCTGTGAAACAGCGCGTTTTTACCCGCGACTATGTGACGATCGTCAATACAGAAGTGAAGTCGCTGGCCAATGCCTATAACGTACTGCCTAATATGCTTGGCGGACGACTGGAGTTGGGTGTGGAGTTGGTACCCAACTGGATACAGGCTAAAACGACAAATGTGATATTGGAATGAATGTGATAAGAGTCATAGGTATGATGCTCATCGTGCTGTTGCTAAGTGCATGCAGTGGTGATGGCGAATCGTCGGAGACAAAGCAGTCGCCGGTGATCAGCATCTATGTCTATTCTCCGGCTAAACCAATCATTACGCGTGCAGGAACTGGAGAGGTTGCTCCCATCAGCAATAACAAAAGTGAGAGTATAATCACAAGCCTTCAGATTTGGGTGTTCAAAACAGGGACAACCGATCTGGTTGCCTATTATAAGCCGGAGTCTGTGGAGAACCTGAATGGTAAGGATGCCACGGGTGCCACCTATCAGTTGAGCGTGAGTGAAGCTTTTGCAAATGAACTTGCATCGGCTACTTCAGAAGAGAACAGACCTCATGTGGATGTCTTTGTGGTAGCGAATGCTGCCAGTTGTGGTCTGACACTTAGTGAGACAACGTCCAAAGCAGATTTGAAGGATAAACTCATAAATACCGAGTATTTTGGGCTGGACAATCTAACCCAAAAGGTTCCAGAATATGAAAACGAGAAGCCTATTGGTTTACCTATGTCGGGTGTGCTTAGTAATGTGGAGATTGGAGGTTCATCGCCTGTGTATAGGGTAGGCAAAACGGAGCTGCAGAAAGTGAAACTGACTCGTGCGGTGTCGAAGATCCGCTTTGTCTTCTGTCGTGAGAAACCTGCAGACGGTGATGGTGTGCCCATCTCGATAAACAGCATTACACTTAACGAAGGAATGATCCCGACGTCGGAGTATCTGTTCCTGAAGACTGATGAAGATTTGGCGCCTGGTGAAGATGCAAAGCCTTATCATATTGGCAGTTTTGCTACTGGTGATGCCAAGGAATTTCTTTCTCAGACATTGTCGGATATCTGTAAGAGTACGGATCCACTAAAATATTTATATCAGTCGCAGACAGCGCAAGCGTATGAAAACCTCATAGAGGAAGGACTAACTGCAACTGAGCCGGAACTGACACAAGTCGGTCCGTTCTATCTGCGTGAGAGTGACAAACGACTTGCGGGTAAGATTTGGTACCAGAAGCAGGGAGATACAGAGAAGAGTGTCAACTTTGAGATGGACAAAGATCTGTATGATGCAAGAGCATACGAATTCTCACGGAACCATACGTGGATTGTCTATGCCTATTACAGTAAGTCGGGATTGGTGGCCGTCTCAGTAGTGCTCAAAGACTGGACAGACACGGAAATAGCGCGTGAAGTGTATAATTGGTAAAAAGGAATGAGAGAATTAAATAGATATAAGGTACGCATGCTACTGCTATTGTTGATGGCAGTGGTGCTGGTAGCTTGTTCCGACGACTCTGACAAGATGGAAGGTGAGACAGACACGCTCCACTTAGTGCCTTATACCCACGGCAGGACAGAAGTATCACCTTCTGCTACGCGTAACGTCACGCTCCCTTCTGGTTATACAGATTATAAAGGTCCTAACACCATCGGCGTGTTTACCACCACAACCGATGGCGAGGCGCCCGCTATACGAACATTCTCGTATGTTAATAACCAATGGAATTCTCAGGTGAGTGTTACCAACTCGAAGGTGTACTATCTCTATGGTTATATGCCCGTGAACGAGAACATCCATTGCGAGATTTCTCAGATTTTAGGAAAGGACTACTCTCAAGGTGCAGTCCTGACGTTTACCAAGTTGCCTCCGGTATTGGCAGAGGATTTCTCCGTGGTGTCAGGTGTGTTGCAGGTGTCGAGTTCCAACCTAGATAATGAAGAGGGAAGCCTTGCTCCCGGTAACTTCAGATATGATGGCAAGGCAAGTGGCAGTAACTTTGTTTGTCTGATGCTCGACCATCTCTATTCCGCCGTGCAGTTCAAGTTCTTGGTGAAAGATACTTATAACGAGTTGCGCACCATCAAACTGAAGAAGGTTGAGATGATGACCGATGATCAGCTAACCTACCCCTTAACGGTCACGATGAAGGATCAGGATCAGGTTGGATATGAGGTGAGCTGGGGCACAGGAACTACATTGTCCAACGATTATATATCCCTGTATACCAATGAAGATGGCGAGACGTTGTCAACGTCTGTTGAGAATGCCAAATTGGTTAATGGCTATTTCGCCCCAAAGTCAAATGTGGCGAGCAAACTGAGACTGAGATGTACGTATGACGTGTATGACAAGAATGTGACGGAGGATCATCCAAATGGTAATCTGGTTCGTGAGAATTGTACGGCTGTCAACAAACTGCCAAGTTTGGCTTATGGTCCCAACCAACGCACGATACTGACGTTGACGGTGAATCCCACCTATCTGTACGTATTGTCGGATCCGGACTTGGACAACCCGACGGTGACAATTAATTGATAATTGACAATTGACAATTGAAAATTGAAATGATAAATATATTATTGAACATAATAGAGTATAAGCATTTGAAGCGATTGCTGCTGATGGTGGTAATCCTCAATGTTCAATGTTCAATGTTCAATGTATATGCACAGATTAACATAGGCGGTAATGTCTATGGCGGCGGTAATGCCGGCGACACGGGAGGCAGGACAACGGTTACCGTGCGCTCTGGCGATATTGACGGCAATGTCTTCGGTGGAGCACGACAGGCCAATGTTGGCGGCTCTGCTTTCGTCCACATAGATGGCGAGCACATGAGCGGTGATATCCTGATCAACTATGTGTATGGTGGTAATGATATTGCTGGAACTATTGGCGCGTCAGCGACTCTTCCTGATGAACTGACGGAGGCTGTGGAGAATGGAATCACAGACGAGGCAGGAAAGAACAAGAACAATTACAACGCCTTCGTGCTGACAACTAAAGAAAGAACAGAGACGACTGTCACAGGTGAATCGGCTAGTACCACTCAACCTTACAAGATGTACTTCGGTCAGCTTTTCGGTGGTGGTAATGGTGACTATACCTATACGAATGAGACAACAACTACAGGCGAGGGGGCTGAAGCAGTTACCACAACTGTTCATGTAGCGAAGGACGCCTCAGGCAACACCATAGCAAGCAGCAAAGATGATTTCATCAAGCCTGAGTTGGACAAGGCCTATATCGAGATGCGTGGCGGCTCGTGCGTCTTGCTCTATGGTGGTGGAAACAATGTGACGGTGAAAGAGGCTACGGACATCTGTATCGATAACCCCAGTGCGATCACGTATGACATAACAGATGCTCAAGGAAATACCAAGCTGACGGATGAGCGTTTGAAGCACATGGGTATCTTTGAACTTGGATCTGCCGGCGAGGATGTGGCCACCAGTGATGCCTATCAGTTCTCGCGTGTGTTCGGAGGCAACAATAAGGCACCGATGGATATTCGTCCCACCTGGCATTTGAAGAAGGGTAAGATCCGTAACCTGTATAGTGGTGGTAATCGTGGTGCCATGACGCATGAAAAGGGCATCCTTCTGGTTCTTGCATCGGATGATCTTGAGATCAATAATGTGTATGGCGGATGCCGAATGGCCGATGTCAATCCTGCTAATAAAACTATTGCGGAAGAATATATCGATGGTGTGTACTATCCTCCCTACCATTCTGCCCGTCTGTACATTACAGGTGGTAATATCAATAATGTCTATGGCGGAAACGATATTAGCGGTAATATCTATGGCGGTAATGCTGTCGGTGTTCATACAAGTATTAAGGGCAATGTTTATGGCGGCGGTAACGGCTCCTATCCCTATACAGATAATCCTGCCTTGGCAACGAGCGACCTTTATAGTGACTTCTTCTACGATGTCAATGCCATTTTGGGGAAACCGGCTGGTTCTTCGTTCACTGGCATGGAGTCGGCTCAGGCACTCGATAGGTTCCGCCCGCATGCCGAGGCTGCGACGATACGTCTGTCAGGAACAGCGGCTAAGCCGTTGATTATTGGCGGTGCTGTCTATTGTGGCGGTAACAGTGCTACACTGCGTTCTACGAGTACTACGGCTCAAGCCCAGCTGAAGATTGGTTCATACGTGTATGCCAACGAGGTGTTCTTAGGCAGCAACGGCGAAAACATGGTGAAAGAGGAGCTGTTGGAACGGCTGTTCAAGTACGTTAAGACTGATGGAACGATCACAACCAGTTCATCTGATTATGACTTCAGCCAGATGGATCTGAAGAATAATTCCGGCCAGATGGCTGAATACATGAAAGGTTGTGAGATGGATGTCAAGCCAAATGTGGTATTCGACAGCCAGATAAGAAAAGACCCAGAGGACTATGTGCCTTATAGTACTTATTTCGGCTCGTTCTATTGTGGTGGTAATCGTGGTAGCGTGAATACGACGGGTATGAACACCATCGATTTCAACTACCCGGTGGTTATCTACGACAAGTTGGTGGCAGGCAGTAACAATGCCGTAGTACTTGCCGGCGACTATAATGCCCGATACGAGGGTGGTATAATTGGTGATCCAGGTACAAATGATAACAAGCTGACCCTAAACCTCAGCGGTCTGACGATTGAGCCCAAACGATGGAGAGACGAGAACAACAAGTCCAATATCAGTGACTTGATATGGAACGTGGTTGATAAAAACGGCAATCCTGTTAATCCCGAGGATATTCCCGCTATTCCTGCCGATGGGAAAGCAGTTGCTGCCGATTTGGAGCGTCGCCTTGTGGGTGGCAATATCTATGGCGGATGCTGTACCAGCGGTATTGTCAATGGTAATGTGATTATCAATGTCAATGCCACCCTGATGGATAGAGACAAGATCTTTGACGATGTGGAAGCAGCTGGTGAAGGTCTCTATGGTGATGACATATTGGAACAAGACACACGTGAATACACGATTAATGAACGCCGGTCAGGTGTGATCCTCGACGAGCAGGGTATGGACGTGCTCGGTTCTGCCCTCTGCCTGTTTGGCGGTGGTAAGGGTCGTGAGACGGAGATTTGGGGCTCTACGACAGTCAATTTGAAGCAGGGATTCGTATTTCAGGTGTTTGGAGGCAGTGAGGAAGGTATCATTGGAAAGGCTGTTGATACGGGTGGCACCTATACCTTCAAAGGAAAGTCTTTCAAGCAGGATGACAAATACTCGTGTATCATCAACCTGAGAAGCCCCAGTGATGCCAATGCCGAGGCAGAGTTTATCTATGGCGGCGGCTTCTTAGGTCCTGTCTGCGGTAATACAATCCTGAACTTGGGTAAGGGTCGCGTGTTCAATACCTTTGCTGGAGCTTGTAATGCTGATATCCTTGGCCATACAGAGACCTATATGGGTCGTCAAATCAAGGATGATGGCACCGTCGGTGAGGGTTTCCCCTATATTGAAGACTATATCTACTGCGGTAACGACCTTGGCGGAAGCATTTTGGGAAAGGCGGATTTCACAGTCCGTGTGCGTAATGAGGTGGCCTCGAAGATTCACAGTGCAGATGCTCCCAAGAACGTGTCAGCCTACGTAGAGTATCAGCAAGGTCATGCCATAGGTATTTTTGGCGGTTGCTTCGGTACTTACGATTATAAGGATCCTGAATATAAAGACTTCTTCTATACGACAGGTGCTACGGATGCCACTGAGACCAATCTCGGCACTGCCCGTCTGGGCTATACCAAGCCTCGAATGGACAAGGCTTTTGTGAACTTTCGTCCGTCGAATGATGCCAGGCTGAAGAGTAACGAGGATAATACCATCAGTGAGATATATGGTGCCGGACAGGGACAACCCGGTGACGGTGACCGCGACATCATGCAGAATAGTAGCTATATCCTCATTGATATTCCGCAAGACATGACCAACTTCGATGATCTACAGGTCTGGGGTGCCGGAGCCTGGAGCGGACTGGGCATGAGGGAGTATGTTGAGCCTGGAACACAAGGTTCTGTTGCCGATGCTGCATCGGCCATCATCGACCTGCCCCGAGGCCAGCTGAATGTGGTCTATGGCGGTAGCTATAAGGAAGGATTTACCCGTCGTACGGTGGTGAATGTGCCAATGGGTTCTACAGTGAAGCTCAACAAGATCTTCGGCGGAGCATACGGCATTAGCAATAATGACATCTGTGATGTCTATGAAGGCCATGTGAACTGGAACAGTGGGAATGCGCTTGTCAGCGGTCTTTACGGGGGTAATAACAATGCCCGCCGTACGCTCTACGGACGGGTGAATGTCAATGCCCCCGTTTGGTCGGATAAGTCTACCGGCTATATGGCAACGATCTATGGCGCAGGCTTTGGTGAGAATACCTGGTCGCAATATACCGAAGTGAACCTGAACAAAGGTTCGCAGGTCTATATGGTCTATGGTGGTGGCCATAATGGCCGTGTGGCTAATGTGGCATCAACAAAAAGGATGTCGGAAGTAGAATTTAGCGATCCTACATATGAAGGCCTGAAGATTGCCGACACCTATGCAAATGGCAAGGCATATGCCGAGAATGGCCTCAATAACCCCTTGGCCAAGGCACGTTATGACGGAAAGAAATACAACACTAATGTCATCATCAACAAGGGTGCCATTGTGGGTTCGTATGCCCTTGGCTCTACGCCAGGCTTCGACGTCAAGGGTGGCTACGCCTACGGTGGTGGCATGGGCTCGCCCGACAAGAGCCGTAGTGGCGATGTGAATGGCACAACCTATATTGCTCTGCTGGGTGGTACGGTGGAGAAGGACCTCGTGGCAGCTGGTTCTGTGGGTTCGGTGTTCGACCAATATGGTGGTTTGACTGACGATTTCAACAAGCCTTTCGTAGCCTCAGCGACAGCCTATATCGGAGGTGGTGTGGCACGTAACGTCTTTGGCGGTGGTTACATGGGTAGTGTCGGTAAACATAAGACCACTGGACAACTGAAAGACGAAAATGGTAATCCCGTCACAGATAAAGACGGTAACCCGGTGAATGGGGAAATCGATGCCGACATCAGTAATACAACCGTAGTCGATATCCCTGCCGAGGCAAACATCATCATCGGTATTCGCGAAGACCAGACATCTGAAAACCTTACAACAGCCTTGAACTACGCAAAGAGTGAATCGGCCGATAATGAAGGCACATACGGCTTCTATAATGGTATTCCAGCCATCCAGCGTAATGCATACGGTGGAGGCGAAGGTGAGGATAAGGCCGGCGGTCGTGGCGGTGCTGTCTTCGGTAAGGCGAATGTGATAATCAACAATGGTCGTATCGGTTATGACTGGCTGAATGATGAATTCGTGGAGAAACTCAACGACGAGACGTGGATAACAGATAACCCCAACGACAGTATTGGTCGCCTGAAGGACTACGGCAACATCTTTGGTGGCGGCTATAGTGACAGAAGTAATGTGGATGAGACCAACGTGGTGATGTATGGCGGTATTCTCCGTGGCAGTCTGCATGGCGGAGCTGAGTTGGCAGCCATCGGACGTGGTGCTACGAGAGAGAGTGGCGTGGCGAATCATAAGCGCGATTTCGAAGCTATCTACAAGGCTGGTAAGACCCATGTGGAGATGTATAACGGTCATGTCAAACGCAATGTCTTCGGTGGCGGTAAGGGCTATAACGTGTTGGGATTCGGTGGTAAGAATGAACTTTATACCGATGGTTATGTGTTCGGACAGACTGAGGTCTATATTTATGGTGGTGAGGTAGGTACGGAAGAGGGACTTGCCGATAACAATGGCAACGTATTCGGCGGTGGCGACGTGGGCTTTGTCTATAGTAAGGGATATAATAACACGAACTCACGTAAAACGGGTACAGGTTCGCCCAATCACTATTACTATTATTATAATGACGGGTCAGGTGACAAACTGACAGAAGATTGTAAAGTGGTCATCTCACCCTATTTACAGGTAAAACCTGGGCAGAGCATCACATACTTAGGCAAGACCTACAACGCCTACGACTATGTACCTACGGAGTATCTGAACACCCTGCCGAAGAAGCAAGAAGTAACAGATGATGAAGGTAACAAGACCAAACAATTTACTGGCGACTGGCTGAAACTCTTCACGGGTGTAAACAACGGTGTGGAGGGAGCTACTGAGGATACTGATGAACGTGGCATACACATCCGTAATGGTGTGTTTGCCGGAGGTAATGTGTCGTCGAACAATGATAAGACCTACGCCAACGCGACGACCGTGTTCGGCAATACCACGGCAACACTCTTCGATGCCTATCATCGTGACTTTATCACCGTTGGTACCGAGCATACTGGCGGTATCTATGGCGGTGGTAACCTCTCTGTGGTGGATGGCTACCGTGAACTGAACATCACCAACTATGGTACCGACTATTACGGATTGGACTCTCAGATTACGCTGGATGAATATAAGAGCCTCAGCAACCGTGAGCGTGCATACTTCCAGTTGCAGTATATCTGTAATGAGACTACCACCTTTGGCTCTGGTGAAAGTGCGATAACCTACGAAAAGGATAAAATCCTCAAGGAGGACGAGTACCTGAAATTGCTTGAGAAATATCCTGCAGCAAAGGACGCTTTCACCCCCTACGGTTTCTGTTCTATCTACGCTGGCCGTCTGCTGAATACCATCCAGCGTGCTGACTTCTGTGGCGTGTTCGGCTCGCGTATGGTGCTTCAAGGTGCTAAAGACCGTGTGGCCGATGTCGGTGAGGATATTGACTACACCATCAACCGCGTCGGTGAGGTGTCGCTCAACCAGCAACGAAGCGAGCAGGCTGCTGATGAAGGTAGCGACGATGCCCTGCATGGCAACTACTTCGGCATCTATAGTGTAGTGAACTATATGGGTAACCTGACCAGCGATGTGCATTTCGGAGACACTTACCGTGGTACTGATGGCAAAGAGGTGCCTGGACAGACTTACTACGGCTACAAAAAAGCACAGCCCACCAGTAGCAGTCGAAACTTCGGCAGTAGCTTTAATCAGGTGGCACTGGCCTCGGGCGTGTTCCTCGAACTGACCACAGAGAACAGTACCGCCGACCATAAGGACTACGGCTACGTGACGGGTGTGATTGAGCTTGACCTGATCAATGTGAAGCGTGACGAGGTCGGTGGGGGCTTCGTCTATGCCAAGAACGAGCACCGCTTACCACGCCGTTATCCCAATAAAAGGAATGTCTTCTTATCGGAATACAATAATGTAAGTGACAATGAGGCTGTTTCCAACAGGCAGTTCCGGTACTATGAATCGCAGGAAGGCCCATGGCCGGAAGAGGGTGCGGAAAACGTCGGCGGAGAACCTAATGATAGACTTTACCAATACGTGGTTTATGAGACCAGTGGTAACTTCATTCACCCGAAGAAGAAGATTGTGGACGATTGTTACCCCATCAACAATGCCTATATCGAGGGGCGCACGCCTTATTCAGAGGCACACTACTGGTATGTAAAGGGTGACGTGTATATCTACGACCAGAAGGTGTCAGCCTATACGGGAAGTGCCAATGCCTACTCGAAGGAGGTGCATCTGCCGCTGACGATCACTGCTGCCTCACACGGACGTCTGCAGTTGCTGAATGTGAAGCCGAACCTCTATGCTTACTACATGCCTACCGAAGCAACGGGTGTTGACAAGGTGAAGATTGGTAGTGAACTAGACACCTCTGGTGAACCCATCGACAAGGTTTGGGTGAACAACGAATCGGACAGCTACGAGCTGAACGATGTCATCACCTGGTGGGATTGGCATCAGCTGTCGCCAACGGAACGTAGCTACTTCGTCACACAGACCTACGTGAACTGTATCACCTGCACCATCGACGGTAAAGAGTATGAGGCTGGAACCTACGTCATGGACGATGCTGACTTCACAGAATTCAAGAAGACCAGCCATGAGATTACCAATGCAGCCGGCAATGCAACCACGGTCGATTTCGTGTTCCGTTCGTCGAACAACATTGGGCATGACACTGGTTATGTGCTGACGCTCGATATGAACTCGCCCAAGGTATGGGATGACTATTACACAGCCATAAATAATGGAGGTACAACCAGTGGCACTACCACCACGATATCAAAAGCAGCATACAAACAGCTCTCTTCTGCGGCTCAATATGATTACCGTGAAGGTCCTACCTTCCGTCCGCTTGAAACAGGTGTATATGGTCAGCGACAGTATGAGGAAGGTGCTGTCATTACAGAAGAGACATATACCAACAGTACGGAGGGTTCTGGCACACAAGCCACGATGGAGAAGGCATACGTCGCCTTTAAGACGGTGAAATACACCTACAAGGACCAGCAGAAAATTGCTAACCCGGGTACGCCTATTCCAAAGACGGAATACGATGCCATTGGGGCAACGGCACAGGCTTCTTTCGGTGAAGCACTGATGTGTACCAGCACTGTCAAACTCTCCAATGAGAACTATATGCTTTATGGCGACCTGAAGACGCAGGACGAGATAAACCAGATGAAGGACGATTTCGCTGGCATAACAGACGAGGACGGACACATTACCGGATATACACCACTTGCCGCCGAGATTCAGGCTTCCATGACACCTGCCTATATTTGTAGTAGTGCTGGTGGCTGGGGTGGTAAGCGGTTGGAAAACGACAAGAACTATGATGCTATCACAGCATGGTGTTCACTGCCGAAGAGCGACCGTATAGATGCAAATGGTCATGATAAGTTCACCTTCAATTACGATGGTCTTGACCTGATAAACGATGCCGACTATCTGAAAGTGGGCAATAGTGTTGAGTCACCAAGTCATGAGCGCACCGTTCAGGCCTTCCATTCGCCATATACTGATCTGGTGGCTGTAGAGTATAGTGCTGTCTTTGACGAAGATGAAGTCAAAATCGTAGAGTTCAACAATGGTACTTCCAGGGAATTCTCCCCGACTGCTGCCGATGCAGACAAGCGCATTAGCAACGAGGAATTTGAGAATGTACGTAATGACCAGCGTCATTATACCCGTGTATCTGTGAAAGCCAATGGTGAGACCATCTACATAGCCAAGGACAACTTTGTTTACAACGGTATTCCTTACGGTAAGGGACAGGTGGTTGAAGAGACCGTGGCGACGTTGACGGTCAATCAGGATAAGGTGGATGCTATAGCGTTTACGAATACAGGAAGCGCTGCCGTTATCAAGTATTATTGCTATGAAGATTATGGAAATGTTACTAAAGGAACGGTTATTGATGATCAAGCCTATATTGCTCTGACTAACCACCAGAAATACTTCGTCATTCAGGGTCAGGAGCCTACGGAGACAACCACCTTATACGTATCACGCGAGAGCGACATCTATGACTTGACGAAGAAGAAGGTTATCACGGTGGTCTATCAGTACACCTACTATGAGGACGAGGATGACGGCAGTGTGAAACTGACCAACGAGTTGCATGTGGTCAACATCCACCTGGAACTGGAGAGCGGTGTGCCGCAGATTGGTCAGCTGAATCCGCCTTCCATCGTGCTGCCTGGCGATGCCGTGGGCTTGCGAACACCTGAGGTGAAGCCTGGACTTTATGAGATTCTTACTAACGGCTGGGAGTTGTACGACAACTACGACGATGCTGTCAAGCATCAGAATGGTACAGCCTTTGTCAATAATAGCACACCCGTCTTCTGGTATCAGAACCAAAAGGCGTACGTGGCCTTCTACTCGAAGACCTATCTGGGCTTTACCTACTCTAATCCTGTGCCTGTCTCGGTGGCCAACTACCATGACCTCGACAAGGTGATGCTGGATAAGGAACACCACATGTATGTGGACCATCCGGATGTCGAGCGTGACAGCAAGATCTATATCGACAACCGTGAGTGCAAGTCGGATGCTACGAAGAGTGAACTCGACCTGCTGAAGGATTTCTTCGACCTGAGTGTGCTCAGCACGACGCCTGCTGCAGGTTCGGCCTTGGAAGGTCATGCCCTGCTTAACAGAGACCGTGTACAAGGGGGTAACAATCTGGAGTTCTTCCTCCGCAGCAATGTCAGTCCGAAGGCATACACCACGTGGAATTCTATTGGAGGTGGTGAGAATGATCCTTGCTTCTCGGGTACGCTGCATGGCGATGGCTACACCATCGGCGGACTGAGCTCGTCACTGTTTGGCAAGCTCTGCGGAAATGTCTATAACCTCGGCGTGATGGGTTCGTTCACGGGTGCAGGTGTTGCTGAGACTGGTGAGGGCTATGTGGAGAACTGCTGGGTGAAAACTAGCGGTACGCCCGTGAAGGTGGATGGAGAGACTCACTATGCCGTGTTCGGCAATCCCACAAGAGGTACTGACCCACGTGGACTGATACAGGTGGAGAACTGCTACTATCCTGAGAGTAACGACTATCAGACACCGCCTACGGATGATAGCTATAAGCACGGCAGACCCACTCAGATGCCCGACAAGGACTTCTATAATGGCGAGGTGGCTTACAACCTGAATGGCTTCTACCTGAAGAAGCGCTATTACGATAAGGTCGAACCCAGTGGTAGCGATGTTGCGGAATATCTGTACCTCAAGTCAGAAAGCAACACCACGTTGCCTGCGGACATGAGTACAGCCAAGTATCCTGCAGGGTATGCTGTCTATCAGCCAGATGTCAAGATGTCTGAAGGCGTGGAGAAACCTTGGCTGGGCTATGTGGAGAACCGCTTCTATGATGGTGACTACCGCTATGCCAACGGTGAGATTCCTACGACTACTGATATCCGTGTCAGGACTGTAACGACGGGTGAGGGTGAAAATGCTGTGACCACGACGCACTTCACACCCATCTGGCCGGATGACTATATCTTCTTCGGACAGGCTCTGACCTACGGCCATGTAGGTAACCGTGAGCATCAGGCGACACCTTCACGCATCAACAAGAGTCAGGAACGCATACTGACCACAGCCGATGGCAACCGCGTATATCGTGCTCCGGCATACTTCCGTTCGAAGGTGAAGGATGTGGCTCATTTCAATCCGTATGCCATCTTTGCACAGACCAAGAAGGATGATCCCACAGTCATTGCCTACAAGGATATGACAGCCATCGACTTCTCTGGTGGTTTGGCTGCTGATGAAACTAATTCGTATGAGTATGGACTGGATGATGACGGTCATTTCTTCCATCCGTTGCTCGACGATGACGGTCTGACACTCTTCCAGAACATGGATTTGACGCGTAACCTCTTAGTCTATACTGGTGCTCCTGGTGGAACGGAAGAAGGTCAGACGCCTACCGCTTCGCAGAAAACGGCTAATGTGGTGAGCACCTATCTGCATGATGAAGCATACGAAGAGATCAACACCACCTATCACACCGTTGCCCCATGGAACAGCGAGAGTGATGCTGTACGTGGACACTGGGTACAGAAGGTGGGCGAAAACAGCTATGTAGCATCGTTAGACCATCTGCTGGTTGACCTCTACGACTTCAACTGTCCAATACCTTATACCTTTGCCAGTGGCAAGCGTATGTGGTATCAGCGCAAGCCTGACAACTATGTTGGCATGAAGAAGAATGACGGCACCTATACCGATAGTCATTCGGGTTGGAATGACATCAGCCTGCCGTTCAAGGCCGAAATTGTCACCACCAATGTGAAGGGTGAAATTACGCACTTCTATGGTGGCAGCAAGGAAAGTGCTAACGAAACCCATAGCAAGGTGGGCCATGAATATTGGCTTCGTGAACTGAAGGAGGGTGGTCATGTATCGACAACGGATGAGAGTATCTATGAGGCTATACTTGGGTATCCTGATGCTAAGAGTGCTGATGGCGAGAAGGAATATACCAACACCTTCCTCTGGGACTACTATTATTCTTGGAATAATCGTGATGACCTGAATCAGGATGATTATCAGATTTACTATAAGGCAGATGATTATGGTATCGTGAATACTTTCGAAGACTATCCACGTCTTGCTGCGGCCACACCTTATATCATCGGCTTCCCGGGAGAACGCTACTATGAGTTCGACCTGAGTGGTAAGTTCAAGGCAGAAACCACACTCACTCCGAACCCCACTCAGCTAGGACAGCAGACCATCACCTTTGCTTCGGCTCCTGGTGCTACTATTGGTGTGAGCGATGAGGAGACTAAAGATGGTAAGTCAGACGGAAACTACACATTCAAACCGAACTACTTGAATCAGACGCTGACATCGGTAGCTGCTGATGACAATACGTCGCCCAGGGACTTTGTTCTCAACACTGCAGGTAATGCTTATGAGGCTAATCTCCATGCAGCAGGAGCTGCTTCAAAGACTGTCGCCCTGAGTGCTTTCCGACCTTACTTCACAACGGCCACTGCCCACACCCGTTCTATTATTTTCGGCAATGAGCAGTTGGAGGAGCTGAAGGGTGTCGAGGAGCATGGCGATCCGAGGAAGGAAGAGATCAATGGAGGACTGAGAATTTGGACCAAGAAGGATAAGATCTTTGTGGAGTCGACGCTCAGCTATACCGAGGATGTGCGTGTCGTGACACCTGCTGGTATCACGGTGGCCGCCTTCAGCGTGAAACCGGGACAGACAGTGGAGGTACAGGCTGACTTCTCGGGTATGTATATCGTGCATACGCTCGATGGAAGGTATACCAAGAAACTCTCAGTTAAGAAATAAATATAATTCGTGTAATTCGTGGTAAAATAAATATAAATTAAAAAATATGTCGTTATGAAAACAATGAAGAAAATGTTTGGAATCGTGCTGATGTTGATGTTCAGCATGGTGACCAGTGCTGATGAACTGGTGAAGTTCGACACGAACGAATTCACTGGTGGTACAGTTAAAAAGACATCGGAGGAGGTGGTTTCCGAAGAAGGGGTGGAGCCTGTCATGGTTCAAGTGACCATCACCGTAGAGCCCGCATCTGGCTTTTACATCACGAAGGACGACATCGTCGTGATGGCTACCTATCCGCTGGATCCGACACCGGCAGAAACCCGTGCCGATGACGATGGGGTAAAGAAGCCAGAGTTCGTCGACAAGATTGCACTCGATGGTGTTGATCCTCAGAATCTCACGGAGAAGCGCGACTACACCTTCACGATTGAGAAGGGCTTCGGAGCCTGGGTCACGGAAGCAAACTTCCAGCAGGCTGCTACTTCGGGAGAGATCGGTACCGTGAAATGGAGCTTGAAAGCTGATGAGGCTAAAGCTGAGGATAAGAAACTGACTCTGACGCTCGAAGGCGAGGGCACAGCCTCTCTCGACGGCTCGGCTCCTTGGGCCATGCAGCTGTCGGATATCGCCAGTGTAATCATCGGCAAGGGCGTTACAGCCCTTGGCGCAGACCTCTTCAAAGGCTGCGACAATCTGACGAGCGTTGAAATCCAAAACGATAAGGACGTCGTCACGCTGGGTGAAGGTGCTATACCTGCCAAAGCGGGACTGACCGTCGATGTGCCTGGCAACATCTATAATATGTATAAGATGGACGGCAGCTGGAGCAGCTTCACTGTCGATAGTAACAATGAGAATGTTGTTAAGATGGGGAAAGTCAAGTTCGTGAAAGGCAAGAACCAGTTTGACGTGTATGTCTCGGATAAAAATCAGAAGATACCTGTTGGTGTGTCGGGTTATACCATCACTGGCGTTAAGGGTGATCAGATCCTGTATGATAAGGTAGATGTCATCACTGCTGGTGAGCCCTTGCTGCTTTTCAGCAATCAAATCATCTCTGATGACCTGCGCACGGTTCATGTTGAAGACCAGACCGCAAATAAGACTCGTGAGGGCGCGGGCGAAGAGAAACCTGTTGATTTCGCTTTGAAGGTTGTGACGGCGAAAGACCCGGAGAAGCCTATTGAAGAGCAGGGCTTGGATGTGAAGCTTGGCCAGGTCTATATGCTTTACAACGATGTGTTCTATCCGACGCAGGCCGGTAGGATTCCCGTCGGTGGCATCTATCTTGAGGAAGTCAAGAAAGAAGAGAGCAAAGTGAGGAGCTTCGCCCGTCTCTATCTCAGCTTCGAGGATGCTGAAGACGCTGACGCTATCACCGCCATTGAAAGTTCAAAGTTCAAAGTTCAAAGTTTAAAGTCTAATGACAGTTGGTACGACCTGAGCGGCCGTCGCCTGAATGCCGCTCCCACCGCCAAGGGCGTCTACATCAATGGTGGTAAAAAGTACATTATCAAGTGAAACAGCGCGAAAATAGTACTATTGGTACTACTTTCGCGACTAAATTGTTGATTTTCAAATGAATAGTGGTAGGTCGATTGTTTAAAATCGACCTACTATTGTACTACTATAGGCTCTTTATTGTACTACTATGAACCAATAATCGTACAAATATGGGTCTTGTCGTTGTGTTGTCGTAGTCCTATAGGTTATCGTTCGCTCTGATAAGGTTTAATGGGGTTGTTAAGGCTTTAAAGCGGGTTGAACTGCCGTGTAAACAGGGAGTATATGCCCTCTTTACAACTTTACGGCTGTAGCCAAAAGACATTGCGGCTATAGCCAAAAGGCTTTACGGCTATAGCCAAAATAGAAAACACCGTAAAATGACTCTCGTTTTCCGGTAGTACTATGGTAGTACTATAGTAGTACAATATTTTTCAATAGTACTACCAATAAATATTTGATTATCAAATAGATATATTGTAAAGTAGTACTAATAGTGCTATTTTTCAATTGTTTACTTTATATAGCGCAATATTATATTGGCCTATTTAGGCTTTTGGCCTAAATGAATCGCCAGGTGTATTCCTTTGGAATCCCACTCCTCATATTGTGTCATTATGCTTCATTTTTACTCATTTTACCGTAAACCGTTGTTCTTTTTATCGTCAAAACCCTTAATTTAACAAATTTTTACCCCATACCCTTGCTTATCTCCCCAAAAATCCTTAATTTTGCATTCGTATTATATAATATGAACGCAAGATTTTTGTTGAAATAACCGTCATGGGGACATATATCAATGTAGGTAATGCAGGATTCCAACGTGCGAGGAATAGTGAGTACGTTGACAAGTCTGGGCTGATAACAGTGGTGAATAGCACTCTTTTTACGGAGAGCTGTTTTAGCTGCGTGACCCGTTGTCGACGCTTCGGTAAGTCGATGGCAGCTAAGATGCTGTATGCCTACTATGACCACTCTTGTGATTCCCGCAGCTTATTCGCTGATCTGAAGATTGCCCATGATCCCTCATTTGAAAAACACCTGAACAAATATGCCGCCATCTATCTCGACATGACGAATTTTGTTTCACAGTACAAGGGTGATGATATTGTAAATATCATTGACGATGCCCTTCTGTCAGATATAAGCAAGGCGTACCCTGATGTGACAGTAGCTCAAGGTGATAGGCTGATGGATTATCTGTTGCGTGTCAGTATAGCCAAAGAGGAGCATTTCGTATTCATCATCGATGAGTGGGATGCCATCTGCCGTGAGTTTGCCCCTGGCACGAAAGCGATGGATGCCTACGTCAGTTGGTTGCGCCGTATGTTTAAGAGTCAGGATGCCATGCGAGTGTTTGCCTGTGCATATATGACAGGTATTCTGCCTATCAAGAAGTATAAGACAGAGTCGGCAATGAACAACTTCATTGAATACTCGATGGTGACACCACGCAAGATGGCTCAGTTTTTCGGATTCACGAAAGAAGAGGTGAGAGCTTTAGCCGAGAAGGGCGGCATGGACTTTGATGAACTGGAGAAATGGTACGACGGTTACCAGATAGGCGACCAACTCTCTATGTTCAACCCCAATTCGGTCATTCAAGCCATTGACAGTAATTGGTGCGAGAGTTACTGGGGCAAGACTGGAGCCTACGATGCCGTGACCCATTATATCCGCATGAACTTCGACGGATTGAAGGATGCTGTCATCCTGATGTTGGGAGGAGGGAGAGTGAAAGTGAATACCACCAAGTTCCAAAACGATATGTCGCTCATTGAGTCGAAAGATGACGTCTTGACCGTGCTCATCCACTTAGGCTATCTGTCGTATGACCGCAGGAAGATGGAGTGCTATGTTCCTAATCGTGAAGTCAGGGGAGAGTTGACCAATGCCGTAGAGGAATCGGGATGGACTAATGTAATCAAAGCGATAGAGCAGTCTGAGCAGCTGCTTGAGGCAACACTTCGTAGTGACGAGGAAGCTGTGGCTCTTGGCGTGGATGCCGCTCACGACGAGCATACCAGCATCCTCAGCTATAACGATGAGAACTCGTTGGCCTGCGTGCTGAGCCTGGCATACTATTACGCTCATAACGACTTTGTCATCCATCGCGAGTTGGCCACAGGAAAGGGTTTTGCCGACTTGGTGATGATACCTCGCAAAAATGTTGATTCGCCTGCTATTGTGGTGGAACTGAAATACAATCAGGATGCCGATACGGCAATCAGTCAGATTCTCAAGAAGCAGTATCCTGCGAAGGTGGCTGATTATTGCGGCGAGCTGCTCCTCGTAGGCATTAACTATGACAAGAAAGATAAGACACACCAGTGCCGGATTACAAAGATAACAAAGTAAGAATAGATAAGAAAACAAGGTTATGATTCAAGATATGAAGACAACACTGACAAGGCTGTTCACTGTGATGATGCTGATCATGGTCAGCATGGGCGCTAAGGCAGAAGTAAAAGTGTTATTCGGAGAAAAGGGTACAGAACTGCAGCCTGATAAGGGCGGCACGATTACCCTTGCTCAAAAAGAACTTACGGGCGGTACTGTCATTATTTCTCAGGAAGACCAGAAAGACGGTACGACGAAGGTGACCTTCGCTGTAACCCCCGACAAGAACTACAAGCTGGCAGAGAATGGCCTTGAAGTCTATGCCGTCATTCCCACCGACATCAGTTCAACCCGTGGCTTAGAGGTCTCCACAACGCTCACGCTGAAAAGCGAAGACTTCAAAGACGAAGCCTCGAAGCGCACCTATACCACCACCATCGACTCCAAGCTTAACCTTTGGGTGAAGAAGGCCGAGTTCTTGCCGCAGAAACGGGATGACGCAAAATCAACCACACCCCCTTCAGGAATATGGTATATTGCTAATGATAATAGTTCAACCAACCATCCAGGAAAAGTTTGGAGTGAAGCATCAGATGACGCAAAGTATTATCTTGTTCCAGCGGCGAATCCTCAACAAGGAAGCGCCATTGATGCCTATTATTCTCCAAATCATAGTTCCACCAACGGCGACCCTGAGAAACCATTCTTGGCCACGGCCCAAACAAACAAGGACCTTAACTCCATTTGGATAGTTACGAAAAGTGGTGACTATTACTTTATTATCCATGCGCTTACAGGAAAATATGTTATATATGAGGTGCCTTTGCCAAATGACCCAAACAAAAACAATGATAACGATGAAACGAAAAATGGTAAGAGAAAGACAATGCACCTACAGACCATTGATAATGGGGACTATAATCCATTAACAAACGACAACTTCAAGTTTGAAATTACAGAATCGGGGAATGGTTACAATATTCGTCCTAAAAATCGTACAGGCTGGTACTGGAATCCTGCGGGACAAAATTCCAATAATTACTATGGAACCTCTTCCTCCTTATATCATCAAGGATTAGTTGGTGTTTATAATAATAAAGGTACCAACTCTATCTGGCATTTTGAAGATGCATCCTCTGCAGCAGAATTGACACCTGAAATCAGCGATGTGGATGTTGCGAACAACACCTTTACCATCACCTCGCCGGCGGCGGCTTTCTCCACTATCCGCTATACCACTGATGGAACTACCACACCCAATGCCAGCACCGGAACCTCGGCTATCAGCGGCAGTTATATTAACATCACAGACAATTGGAATGTACAGGCTGTAGGTGTCTTCGGAACTTTAGTCACTCCGGTGGCGGGTCCTAAGGCTCTCCAACCCGCCTCATGTGCTACACCTGTTATTAGTTTTGACTACACCACCTCGATGGTATCTATCACCTGTGCTACAGAGGATGCAACCATCTATTACACTACCAATGGTGACACTCCCACTGCTGAGGCGACAGAGTATGACGATCAGCCGTTTTCTGTTACCCCTCCCATTACCATCAAGGCTATAGCGACACATACTACTTTAGCAAATTCCGAAGTTGGTAAGCTGGAGATTAGCCAAGTGGCTACTCCTACTATCCAGAATAATGGTAGTAACGCCATTTCAATAACAACGGCTACGCCAGGTGCCACAATTTACTACACCACTGATGGAAGCACTCCTACTACAGATAGTACTCCGTACACAATTCCCTTGACAGAAAACGTTAGCAATGTTACCATCATGGCTATCGCATTCAAGGAGAACATGCTTCCTTCGGAGGTTGGCAGTGGCTCGGTGACTCTGCAATGTGCGACACCTGTCATTACAAGAGTAGGCATGACATTTACCCTTTCATGCAGCATGCCAACAGATGCGACTTTCTATTATTCATTAGACGAAAGTACTCCGGCAACCCCATACAATGGACCCGTTTCCTTCACTATAGATCAACTGCCAATGACTGTAACGGTAGTGGCCAGACACAACGACTATACGCAGTCAGAGACTTCTTCCATGAAACTTAAGACTGGTTCCGGATCTCCTGAAGACCCGTACCTTATTTATAGTTCCGCAGACTTTTCCAACTTTGTAACGAATGTCAACAACGGATCTACTGCTTCTGCCTGTTATAAGTTGGGTTCTGATGTCTCTGCCAGCGGCACAGATGCTATTGCCACAGAATTCACTGGTACTTTTGACGGAGACGGCTACACCATTAGTAGTCTTGGACATGCCTTGTTCAACAGCGTCAATGGAGGTGTGGTAAAGAATGTCATACTTGATAATGTCGATATCAGTAGTGGTACCAATGTCGGTGCCATCTGCAACGAGGCAAAAGGCACTACCCGTATCTACAACTGTGGAATACTCAGCGGCAGCGTAGGTGGCAGTAAGAAGGTTGGTGGATTGGTGGGGCTACTTGACGGTGAGGCCCGCGTTATCAATTGCTTCAGCTATGCCAATATCACTAATGGGGAAGACAAGGGAGGTATCGTGGGCTACAACAAAGTGACATCTACACAGTCAAGCCTGACGACTATGGTGATGAACTGTATGTTCTATGGTGACATTGTTGACGGGAATACGATTGCACCCATTTATGGAGGTACGGAAATAAACAATAGTGCCGATGGCATGAACAATTATAACTACTATCGTTACAGATCCCGTTACAGTAAAGAGAAGAAGATTACTAAATATAACAGAGCACTGGCGATGGAAGAGAAGTTTATCACTCGCTTTGAGCGCTATCGTCTGTTGCTGAACAGTAATAAGAAGTTAGCGGCTAAATATGCCTCTGTCATTACCTCCGACCCATCCACCACCATTACCGTTAACCCTGATGACATGGCGAAATGGGTGTTGGAGACAGCTGACAGAAGTATTACAGGTCGTAGTCCGTATCCATATCCTATACTGAAAGCACAAAGGTATTATCCTTCTATTATCAATTATGATGCAAAAAATGCTCCCGATAGCACAACAGTAGGACGCAATCATGGTGGGAAATTAGGTAGAACACTTTCGGTAACTATTGCAACATCTAAAAGTGATGGCGGCCAGACGTGGCCCACAGGCGCTAGGATAACAACCACCGGCCTTACGCTACAACGTACCGACAAGGACTTCGACCGATTCAACTACAACTATGACAAGGTGCAGCTGCCTTATTATAATGATATAGGAACGGGTAACTACACGGGAAACCGTGTAGTAACGGGTTGGAAGATTACAAGCATCACTGGTGGCAATGATGGTACATATACAGAAAGTGATAGCTGGGGTGGCTATAACTTTGCTGACCGTCACTGTACAAAAAAAGATAAGTATGAAATTAATAAGCGTGTGTTCTCACAAGGTGCTTACTGGGATGTTCCAGAGGGTGTGACAGCCATTACTATAGAGCCTTACTGGGCTATAGCCAACTACGTTTCAGACGGAACTTACGATGTTGTATATGATAAAGATTATAATAAAAAGGATTTCACTCCGTTTGGATCACAATACAGCAACAATTCGGATATAGATATTTATGGTGATAATAACAATCAGAAAGTCTATACATCCATAGCCAATGCAATTGCAGATTTTGACAATGAAAACAAGAGGGTGTATGACCAGGCTGTGGTGCTGGTGGGTAATCTGCATCAATACGCTGATCCTACGAAAAATGATATTCCATATACAGTCATGTCCATTGACATGAATCATGACAACGAACCTGACTATAGTTACATTTGCAGCCATGACAACAGAAAACCGATTTCACCTATCCGCTTTGACTTCCTTAATGTTATGGGTATAGCAGAGGCTCAACTTCCTAAGTTGACAGGTAGTAATGATCGGTTTCGCAATGTATCAATATTCAATTTGAAGGGGTGGTTCGAGATTACGAATACTTGCGTGGTGAATTTCTCTCAGTTTGAATATGACAATAGTAATGGTGCTAAAAACGCAGTCGTGAAATCCGAAGCTCCATTGATTCTTCTTGGTGGTACGTATGAGCAGTTTGTCTCCACGCAAATGGGAACACTTGATTATACGACTCCAAAAACGAAATATATACATATTGGTGGTAATGCTTGGTTTGCGAAATTCGGTAATGGCACCCACAGTGATGGTAAATATTTTACACCTCATGTCCCCATTTCTGTAACGGGTGGTGATTATGATGAGTTCTACCTGTCGGGTACGTATCAACCCAATATTGAAAATATGCAATCAGACAAAGCCGAGTGCTACGTCAGCGGAGGTCGTTTCGGTGATATGGCTGGTGCCTCATTGGAAGCAATCCAAGGTGATGTGCGCTGGCAGATAGACTGGGCAGACATCACCAATTTCTATGGTGGTGGTGTTAATGCCAACAATCCGATAACTGGCGATATCAGAGTTGATATGACTCGTAGTCACGTTGGGCAATATTGCGGTGGTCCGAAGTTCGGTGATATGTCGGTTGATAAGACTGTTACAACAAATGCCACAGACTGTGAGTTTGGTACTTTCTTTGGTGCTGGTTATGGTGGTAATTCATACAATAGAGTGAAATATAGAGATGTGGAAAATGGTGTTCCAAACTCTTACCAAGGTCTTTATACAACAGATCGTGGTAAATATTTCGATGGCTCTTCAACTAATGCTTATGACACCAAGCCTGCTTATGGTAAAAAGGGTAAGGGCGTAGCAACTGACTTTGATTACGAATTTTTCATTTGGTCATCAGGTGTGACAGGTGCCCGTTTCTATGTGCAGTTTGTTTCTTTCTCACTGGCAAGAACGAACAATGTTACTTCGAGCCTTACAAACTGTACAATCAATGAAAACTTCTATGGTGGTGGTAGCCTTGGTAAGGTAAACGGTACTGCCACTTCCACGCTTGACCGCTGTACGGTGAAGGGCAATGTGTTTGGTGGAGGATATTCTGCCACTCTGCCCAAGATTGCCGTACGAAATACTCCGGCTTTCGTTACTGGCAAGGTACCGAGTAAGAATATCAATATCGGCATGTTCGAGGAGGGTGAGATTGCTGGAACTGATGATTACGAGTGGAAGCATGTTGATTCTATGCCAGCTAACGGTGACCCAGGTATGGAAAGCACCTCGGCAGGAAACTTCGTTTATACCGATGAAGACTTGACAACACTCGGACAGGTTGGTACAGTCAATTTGACCATAACGAACACTACAGTTGATGAAAGTGTTTATGGCGGTGGTGAGGAATCGACAGTAGAAGGTAGTACATTTGTGGAATTCAATAGCGGTACCGTTGGTTCTGAAGGTAAGGGCGGAGCCCAATATGGCAATGTCTATGGTGGCGGCATGGGTAAATATAAAGATGAAGATGATAATGAACTTGCAGGCGATGAAGCCGTTAAATTAGGCCTCGTTAAGGGTAACACCAATGTCACGATAAAGGGTGGCTCCATCTTGCATAATGTCTATGGCGGTGGTGCCTTCGGATCTGTAGGAACTTACAACTACGACGGTTCTGGAAATATTACAGGTCATACCGATAATACAGGAAAGGCAGAAATCACCATCACTGGCGGAACCATTGGCACCACTGGTAAGGATAACGGTATGATATTCGGTTCGTCGCGAGGTGATGTGGATGAGCCAGGTTCTATCCAAGACCGATTGGCGTGGGTTCATGATACTCATGTCATTATTGGAACCTCTGGTTCGGGCACTGTTACCACGACTCCGCTTATTATGGGCTCTGTCTATGGTAGTGGCGAGAATGGGCATACCTATCAGGATGCCATTGTCGACGTCTATAGTGGTACAATAGGTATTACTTCTGGAGTAGAGGTCGAAGACGACAATGGTAACAAATACCAAGGCGCTGCCTATCCTAATCGCGGCAATGTCTATGGTGGCGGATGCGGTACTGATACCTATAACGTTACTGTGACGGAGGGTGAGGGAGAGTCCGCTGTAACTAAGACGATAAAAAAATTTAACCCCTTAGCGGGTATCGTGCAAGGTACTACCACTGTGAATATCGACGGTGGCCTAGTGGTACGCAACGTCTATGGAGCTGGTGCTATGGGCTCGGTAGGTACTGCCAGTGTTGCTACCAGTGGTAAGACAACGGTTACGGTCAGTGGTGGTCGTATCGGTTATGATGGTAACAGCAACAACGATGGTAACATATTTGGTGCTGCCCGTGGTGACCTTGCAGCAACAGGTGATAACCTTGCTCAGGTGCGTGAGACGGAGGTGAACATCAACTATGCAACAACTCCGACAGCAGATAACGAAGACAAGAATGTTCAGCTCATAGCAGGTTCTGTCTTTGGTGGCGGCGAGGCTGGTAAAGTGAAGGGCAGCGTGGCTGTTAACATGACGGGTGGCTTGGTGCTGAAAGACGTCTATGGTGGTGGCGCTCTGGCTGACACCCAGACCAGCAACTGGAATCCGACTGGTGGTACTAATAATACGGGCGACTGGGCTGAAGGCAAGACTTCTGCAAGCACCACAACGACAATCCGCTTGACAGGTGGTACTATTCTTGGAGAAGCCTATGGCGGCGGACTGGGAGAAGCAGGAAAGCCGGCCTATGTCTATGGTAATGTACTACTTGACTTGAACGGTACGACATCGTCAGGTGAAGAAGGAACGCCCATCGCCAATGATGCAAGGGGTTGTGCCGTCGGTGAAGTCTTTGGTTGTAATAATGCTGCCGGTACACCAATGGGGCAGGTGATGGTGCATATCTATGCTACACAGAATAAGACCAAGTCACAGATAGCAAATACAGCCGGCGAGACACCAGTGACGGATGCCAAGGTTAAAGGATCCTACGATGTGAAAGCAGTCTATGGTGGTGGAAACTTGGCTGCCTACGAACCTGCTGGTGGCAAGAATACTACCAATAGTACCAATGTTATTATTGACGGTTGCGGACTAACCAGCATTCAGCAAGTCTATGGTGGTGGTAATGCCGCTTCAACACCAGCGACTAACGTTACGGTCAATGGTACTTTTGAAATTGAAGAGGTGTTTGGTGGTGGTAATGGTAAAGATGACTTGCCCAATGGCGATCCCAATCCTGGTGCCAATGTTGGATTTAGGGCATATGATGTGGATGCAACCAATGCACAGACACCTGAAGATAGAGCGTCGAATTATGGATATGGTACAGGTAAGGCTTCTGTGAATATTTTCGGAGGTACGATTCACCGTGTCTTTGGTGGCTCGAATACGAAGGGTAATGTACGACAGACTGCTGTGACTATGTTAGAGGAAGTCGGAGGTTGTGACTTCTGTGTGGATGAGGCATATGGCGGTGGTAAGAGTGCACCGATGGATGCAGAGGCTAAGTTGTTGATGGCTTGTATTCCTGGTTTGAATGCAGCCTATGGTGGTGCTGAGGCTGCCGACATACAGGGCAATGTGACGCTGACCATCACTAATGGTCGTTTCGAGCGTGTGTTTGGTGGCAATAATCTGAGTGGAACCATCCGTGGCGCCATCACCGTAAATGTCGAGGAGGTTGGCTGTAAACCGATTATCATTGGTGAATTGTATGGCGGTGGTAATCAGGCTGGCTATTCTGTCTATGGTTACAAGGAAGTGACCGAAGGTACCAATAAGGTGTGGAAACCCCGTCTGCCAGAAGATGGTTTGGAATCAGGCTTGTCAAGCGTGTTTAATGCCCCTGTGGTGAATGTCAAGTCGTTCACCAGTATCGGGGCTGTCTATGGCGGTGGCTATGGTGAAACTGCTGTAATGGTGGGCGATCCGACGGTGAATATAAGTGTTGTAGAGGGTGCATGGAAGGATTATGTTGGAGAGTCTTCCCGTTATTCTGAAACTGGATACGAATATAATGCTACGGGCTATAAAGGAGAAACTTTGCCGATATCAGATGGTACAACAACGCATGATGTCGAACTGCCGTCTCATGCCAAGGGTAAGATAGGTGCTATTGGCAAAGTTTTCGGTGGTGGCAACGCTGCATCGGTCAAGGGTAATACTAATGTCAATATTGGAACCTTGGCAAAAGTCTCTGTAAAGGGGTATGAAGAAAAGAGTGTAAGTGTTGGAGCTTCCGTAGAAGGCCTCTACACTCGTTCAGGAGAAGGGACTGCGGCAAGTCCATATAGATATATCGCAGCCGCAGGTACTGCTGTAGCAGAAACCACCTACTATGAAGAGAAAAATATCGAAAAGGACGTCATCGGTGCTGACATTCGTGGCAATGTCTATGGCGGAGGTAACAATGCGGAGGTAACGGGCAACACGAATGTCTTTATTGGACGGGATGCGACAACAACCACAAATTCAGGCTCATCGACGACGAATCCATAGTAATGTGTTTTCTGAAACGAACAAGATGAAGGTAATGAGAAAAGAGTTCAACATAACAGGCAGTTGTAACCCGCAGTGGCATTATATGGTGAATACGGAGAAGCGGTTTAAGGCCGTGGAGGCGCTGATAGACAAGGGCAAGTATTTCACCATCAACCGCGCACGGCAGTATGGTAAGACGACGATGCTTCAGACCATCCGGCGCCGTCTGTCGGACAAGTACCTCATCATAAAGACAAGTTTTGAGGGCATCGGCGACGAGTCGTTCAAGGGGCAGGAGACATTCGTGAAATCATTCGTCCGACTGATGCTTGACGAAGTGTCGCGTGAAAGCGTTGAGGCGAAAGCCATCTGGCAAGACGAGGGCATCAAGGACTTTGAGACGCTGAGCCAGACTATCACCAGGTTCTGCCAGTCATACGACAAGCCCGTTGCGCTCCTGATCGACGAGGTGGACAAGAGCAGTGACAACGACACGTTCATCGGCTTCATCGGGATGCTACGCAATATGTATTTGCTACGCGAAGATAATGGTCTTGACTCCACCTTCTTGAGTGTTGTCCTCGCTGGTGTCTATGATATTAAAAATATCAAGCTGAAGTTCCGGCCCGATGCCGAGAAGAAATACAACTCGCCTTGGAACATCGCCACAGACTTCAATGTTGACATGACCTTCCACCCAGAGGAGATAGCCCAGATGCTCAATGACTACGAGGAGGATGAGCATACGGGCATGGACATTGGCGCCGTGAGCGAGGAGATATACAAATATACCACGGGCTATCCCTTCCTCGTGAGTAAGCTCTGCAAGGTGATCGACGAGGAGTTGGGCAAGGACTGGACTATAAGAGGGGTGCAGACGGCTACGAAGCAGACCATCCTGGAAAAGAACACCCTCTTCACCAGTCTGACGAAGAACCTGGAGAACTATCCAAAGTTGAAGCAGTTCATCTTTGCCATCTCCGTCAACGGTGAGGAGGTGACCTACGACGTGAATAACCCCGTGATGGACTTCGCCACGATGTTCAGCATCATCAGGTATGACGCCAGGCGAAAGGTACGCATCCACAATATTATTTTTGAGGAGGTGCTTAACAACTATTTTATTGCCGAACAAACCATCAACGACCTGGGCAAACTGCGTATTCAAGTGAATTATGTTCGCAACGGGCGGCTCGACATGGAACTGGTGATTACCCGTTTCGCCGAACTGATGCAGGAGGAATACCGCGAGAGCACTGTGCCGTTTCTGGAAAGGGAGGGGCGACTGCTGTTCCTGACGTTCCTGAAGCCGATCATCAACGGCACGGGGTTCTACTATGTGGAGCCGCAGACACGTGACAACCGGCGCATGGATCTGGTGGTGACCTACGGCAGCGAAGAATTCATCATAGAGCTGAAGATATGGCGCGGTGAGAAGTACGAGGAGCAGGGGCGCGACCAACTGGCCTCATACCTTATGACACGAGGCGCGTCGGAAGGCTACCTCGTGACCTTTGACTTCTCCAAAAAGCGGGAGGTGACGGAGCCACGTTGGATAGAGAACAAAGGAAAACGAATCTTTGAAGTGACAATATAAGGATCTTGACGTTTTATTTGCGGATGTAGTCGACGAAGGAGTAGGGGAAGGCGTGACGGTCGTCGACGGGATGGTCTTCGCGGAAGGATTCCTGCCAGTCGTCTTTGTAGGGCGGGAAGAAGGTGTCGGCCTCGGCGGGGGTGTCGTCGATCTCTGTGAGACAGAGACGGTCGGCGAGGGGGAGGGCCTGACGGTAGACCGAGGCGCCGCCGATGATGAAGATGTCTTCATCGGGGGCGCAGTGGGCGAGAGCCTCTTCCAATGAAGGATAGAAATCGAGTGAGGTATTGTCCTTTAACTCCTCTCTAACTTCCGCTAACTCCCCTTTAACTCCCTTTCTTGTGAGGACGATGTTACGACGGTTGGGGAGGGCGCCCTTGGGGAGGGAGAGGAAGGTGTTGCGACCCATGATGATGGTGTGGCCTGTGGTGAGCGCCTTGAAGCGCTTTAGGTCGTTGGGGAGCCAGTAAATCAGTTTGTTCTTGAAACCAATGGCTCTGTTCCGGGCTACCGCTGCAATAATTGAAATCATATTTTATTTTTTAGGGAAACGAGTGGGATTTTTTTAAGGAAACGAATGTGATTTTTTTAAGGAAACGAATTTGAATAATTGAAATAATTGAACCCACTAATATGAATAATAATTATTATAATTCGTGAACAAAATTATGCATATTATTCAAATTCGTTTCTAAATTAACAATTCATTTATTTACGACAACATAGACAACTTGGACAACTTTTCTCTTTTCGTCTTATGACGAAAATGTTGTTTTTGTTGTCATTGTTGTCGTTATTATTAGACACTGACTTCGGCTTTGATGTGAGGGTGGGGATCGTAGTTGAGGAGTTCGAAGTCCTCGTACTGGAAGTCGAAGAGGGACTTGACGTCGGGGTTGATCTTCATCTGGGGCAGGGGTCGGGGCTCACGGGTGAGTTGGAGCTTGGCCTGCTCGATGTGATTCAGATAGAGATGGGTGTCACCGGTGGTGTGGATGAAGTCACCGGGCTTGAAACCTGTCACCTGTGCCATCATCATCAGGAGCAGGGCGTAGGAGGCGATGTTGAACGGTACGCCGAGGAAGGTGTCTGCCGAACGCTGGTAGAGTTGGAGCGACAGACGGTCGCCGGCCACGTAGAACTGGAAGATGGTGTGACAGGGAGGCAGTGCCATCTGGTTCACCTCAGCCACGTTCCAAGCGGAGACGATCATACGACGGGAGTTGGGATTGTTCTTCAACTGGTCCAGCACATACTGGATCTGGTCTATCGTACCGCCGTTGTAGTCGGGCCATGAACGCCACTGGTGACCATAGACGGGACCGAGCTCGCCGTTCTCGTCGGCCCACTCGTTCCAGATACGGACGCCGTGCTCCTGGAGGTACTTCACGTTGGTGTCGCCCTTGAGGAACCAGAGCAGTTCGTAGATGATCGACTTCAGGTGGAGCTTCTTCGTGGTGAGCAGGGGGAAACCGTCGTCGAGGTTGTAACGCGACTGTGTGCCGAAGATGCTGATGGTGCCGGTGCCTGTGCGGTCACCTTTCTCTGTGCCTTCGGTGAGGATGCGGTTCAAAATATCTAAATACTGTTTCATATTTTTGACTTTAGAGTTTTTGACTATAGATTATAGATAATTTCTACGGGCTCCGTGGGGAGGTGGGTGGTTTTGATGCGCCAGGGTTTGGGGTAGAGGTTATTGGCGCGGTTGCCGATGTTCTTGGCGGGACCGAGGGGAACGCCACGGTAGGTGACGGTCACGATGCCACGAGGGGTGTCGGGGGGAAGGACGAGGGATTCGCCCCGGAGGTAGCGGAGAGCGTCGGAGTAGGAAAGGTCGACGTGTGGAAAGTCACCTTGAGGAAGATCGGCTTTTAGTTGCTTGAGTTGAGAGTTGAGAGTGTAGAGTGTAGAGTTTGCTACCGCCGTCCTCTTTGCGGTTCCATCAATGGCGGTAGCAAACTCTAAACTCTCAGTTCTACACTCTCCACTTTTGCGCAAGACGCAAAGGAACAGTCCTTCGCTCCTTGTGATGCCGGGGATGAAACGGTAAACGGGGGCATCGAAGCCGGGGAGGAGGGAACCCGTGATGTTCCATGAGGCGTCGGTTGGGATGGCGACAGGTTCGGCATCGTAGGTCTCCAAGATCCAACGCACGTTTTCCTCGTTTTCTTTAATATTATAGGTACACGTACTATATATTAGTAGACCACCGGGATTCAGACACTCCCAGGCATCGGCGACGATCTCGCGTTGCAGGCGCCAGCACTTCTCCACGTTCTGGAGGCTCCACTCGCTGATGGTGGCGGGATCCTTGCGGAACATGCCTTCGCCGGAGCAGGGGACGTCGCAGAGGATGAGGTCGAATGTCATCTTAGCCTTGCGGAAGTCACGGGGGTAGTTGTTGGTGACGATGCAGTCGGGCCAGCCCCATTTGGTGATGTTCTCCAAGAGGATCTGGGCACGGGTGGGGATAGGCTCGTTGCTCACGAGGACACTGCCCTCGGGCAGGACGGTGCGCATGGCGGTGGACTTGCCGCCGGGGGCAGCGCAGAGGTCGAGGGCTTTAAGTGGAGAGTGTAGAGTGGAGAGTGGAGAGTTTGCTACCGCCATTGATGGAACCGCAGAGAGGACGGCGGTAGCAAACTCTACACTCTCCACTCTAAATTCTAAACTGTTCAAAACATGCGTGATGAACATCGAGGCGGATTCTTGGACGTAGTAGCAGCCGGCATGGAAGAGAGGATCGAAGGTGAACTGGGGACGACCGGAGAGGTAGAAACCTTCGGGACACCAGGGGACTTTGTCAAATTGAGAATTGAGAATGGAGAATGGAGAATTATGATTACCTTCTTCCATAGAGTCTGCCGCAGTCGTATCCTCAGAAAAACCTGCGCTTGGAGTATTCTCATTCCACATTCTTGCGTCCCTTTGGTAGCAAGCGGCCTTGGGCCGAGCGCCACATTCCACATTCCTCGAGAATCTGGGATTGAGGCGGATGCTCGTGGGGGCCTCTTCGTCGAAGGCTCCTATGAAGCGGTTAAAGCGGGCTTCGCCCATGAGTAGCCGCGTCTCCCGGATGAAATCCTCGGGTAATGTCATATCTCGCGTTGAATTTAGGCGCAAAATTAAGAAAAAAGACACAGATTACATAGATTTTCATAAATTATTTGCTATCTTTGCAACTTATTAATGTTTTGTTACGTCAAACGGACAAAGAAAAATAAAAAAGAAAAAGGAGAAATGATATGAAACAGTTATTATTAACAATCGTCCTGGTGCTCGCACTCAGCTTGAATGTTGAGGCTATAGCACAGAAGCACCGCCATACGCCCCGTACGGAGCAGGTGGACTCTACTAAGGCAAAGGATGCAATCGAGGCCTTTTCTGACACCACAACCGTAGCTGATGACAGTGACAGCATCACCAGCCACCGACACATTGAGTATTCGGAAGATGATGCCAAGGAGATCGTGCGTGAGGTGTTCTCGAATATCGACTCGAAAGCCGTCATGGGTATGCTGACCGCCGTGGGAATTATCTTCATCCTGTTCGTCCTGTTCCCCATCATCGTGATCATCGCCGTGGTCTTTTTCATCAATCGCAACCGCAAGGAACGGCTCAAGCTGGCTCAGATGGCCATGCAGAACGGTCAGCCGATCCCAGAGCAGCTGCTGAAGGAGGAGGCCGTCCAGAACAGCGGTGACTACCAGAAGGGTGTCCGTCAGATGTTCACAGGTGTCGGTCTCGCCATCTTCCTCGGCATCTTGGTTGGAGAGATAGGTTTCGGTATCGGTGCGCTCGTGTTCTGCATCGGACTTGGCAAGTGGTATATCGCCCGTCAGTCGGGAAACACAGGCTTCGGTCCGCAGTCCATGAACAATCCTTCAGATAACATAAATCATTCAAACGACTCAAATATTCAGGATTATGACTAAGAAATTGATGCGCTCTAATGACAGAGTATGGGCAGGGGTCTGTGGCGGTATCGCCGAGTACTTGGATTTCGACCCCACGATGGTAAGAGTTGCGTATGCGTTCCTCACGCTGTTCACATGCTTCAGCGGTCTGATATTCTATATCGTACTGTGGATCTGCATGCCAGAGAGAAGGTTGGTGTAGGAGACAGGAGACAGGAGTCAGGAGACAGGAGTCAGGAGACAGGAGTCAGGAGATAGGAGTCAGGAGACAGGAGTCAGGAGAGAAGGAGTAAGGATAAAATGGCGGAGCTCAACGACATAGCCTTGGTGACGCAGGTGGCGGTATTCCGGAACAAGAAGGCCTTTGACCAGCTTGTCAGGAAGTATCAGTCACCTGTGCGTCGGTTCTTCCTCAACCAGACGCTGGGCGATGAACAGTTGAGCGACGACCTGGCTCAAGAGACCTTCATCAAGGCCTATGTGAATATCACGAAGTTCCGGGGTATGGCGAGCTTCTCCACCTGGCTGATGCGAATTGCGTATAATGTGTTCTACGATGAGGTGAGGTCGAGGAAACAGACGGAGGATTTGGATACATCCGTCAGTGCCGCCCGTCAGACGACCACAGCCAGTGAGAGCCTGAAAATGGATATCTACGCCGCGCTGGCCCTGTTGAAACCCGATGAGCGGACGTGCATCACACTGCAACTCATCGACGGCTATCCCGTCGACCAGATTGCCAAGGTGACGGGTATCCCAGCGAATACGGTGAAGTCGCATCTGCACCGGGGAAAAGAGAAAATGGCGAACTACTTAAAACAAAACGGATATGACTGAAAAAGAAAACAAACTGATAGAGGATCTCTTCAAGCAGGCTGCCCAGCAGCAGATTGAAGACAACGGCTTCACGGAAAAAGTGATGGAGGCCATTGGCAATGGACAATGGGCCATAGGCAATGGACAATTGAAAATGGATAATGGACAATGGGCTATAGGCAATGGACAATGGACAATTGAAAATGGACAATTGAAGAAGGACAATGGAAAATTGTTGTCGATGTTATGGACGTGGTTCTGCATCGCCGTGAGCCTCGTGCTGTTCTTCGTGTTCAACGGATGGGAGATGCTGAAAGCCAGTCTGCACGTGCTTTATGCCAGCATCCTCACCAGTTTCGAGGTGTTCCTTACCACAGCTCCGACGGCTGAGTTTGATCTGAATCCTTGGATGATTCTTTTGGCTTTGGGGTTTGTATCAATCTACCTGCCTTATCGAACAGCCCGTAAGTTGTCCGCAATACTATAAACTCCGTGCGACGGTTTAACTGGTTGCACTGTTCCTGCTGTTCCTCAGGGAGGGTGGTGATGTAAGCCTCTGTCAGCACATCACCCTCTTTGAGGAACGGGTATCTTTCCGCCACCTTCCGTTTGATGGTCTTGGGCTTTCCCTCACCGTAGCCTTTCGGGGTGAGACGGTCTGAGGCGATGCCGTGTGCTATCAGGTAGTTCACTACACTCTCGGCACGACGCTGGGAGAGGCCTTCGTTGTAGGCGTCGGAGCCTTTGTAGTCGGTGTGGGCGGAGAGCTCGATGGTGATGTTTGGGTTCTCGTTCAACAGCTGTACCAGCTCGTCGAGGGCGGTGGCAGACTCTGGGCGCAACGTCGCCTTGTCGAAGTCGTAGAAGATGTTCTCGATGAGTACGGGGGCAGAGATGTTAGCCAGCGGGAACTGCAACACATATTCCTCCGACTTCGTCACAGGTTCCACGCGCAGTTGTTCCTGATGGTTGAGGAAGCCCTTACAGGTGGCGAGGAACACATAGTCTACGTTGGGCTTGATCTCCTGGGTGAAACTGCCGTCGCCCCGGACACTCAGTTTCGTGTTCGTGCCGTCGTTGCCGACTATATAGACCTGGGCCGCCGTCAGTTCGTAGCCGTCCTGTTCGTATACCCAACCCTTCACCGTCTGCACGATCTCGGGATTGAAGAAACTGTAGATATGGTCGTAGCCTCGGTTGTCGCCACGGTTCGAGCAGAAGTAGCCTTGGTTACGCTTCCCCTCGAAGGTCATGCCGAAGTCATCGCCCTGGGAGTTCAGGGGAAAACCGGGATGTTCTATCTTTAACGACAACTCAGACAACTTGGACAACTTTTTCTCCTCACCACTGGCGAGAGTCCCTCCGCCAGAGGCGGATAGAGTTGTTTTGGTTGTCTCTGTTGTCGTTAATAAATCTTTGTCGTTGGATTTTGCAATAAAGATATCCAGGCCTCCCATGCCGGGATGACCGTCGGAGGAGAAATAGAGGTCGCCGTTGGGACGGAAGGTGGGGAACATCTCGTCACCGGGTGTGTTGACGGGTGCGCCGAGGTTCTCGGAGGGCCCCACCTCGTTGCCTATGATCTTGCAGCGCCAGATGTCGAAGCCTCCCAGACCACCTGGCATGTCGCTGGTGAAATACAACCACTCTCCGTCAGGAGAGACGGCGGGATGGGCGAAACTGGAAAGGGTATCTTTCGAGATAACCAGATCCTTGGGCTTGCTCCAGGAGGCATCGCTGCGGCTCGACACGGCGATGGTGGCGTAGCGCGGGTAGTTGGGGTCGGTCTTGCAGATGGTCAGGTACATACTCTTTCCGTCGGGAGAGAAACAGCAGGCACCCTCGTCCATCTCGGAGTTCAGTTCCGAGTCGATGGTCTGGGGCTTGCCCCATTTGCCCTTGTCGTCTTTCTGCGAGAGGAAGATGTCGGCATTCTTCGAACCTGTGATGCCGCTGTACTCATCACCTTGCGCCTGGTTACGGGTGGAGGTGAAGTAGAGTTGGTTGTCCTCGTCGCCGCCGAGCATCGGGGAATACTCCGCACGGCGGGAGTTGAAGAGGTCCATCCGTTTGATGGTATAGTCCGAGCCGTCTTTCTTCCATTGTGCCGCCTGCTTCGCAGACTTCAGTCCTGTGAGAGCCAATTGCCTGTGTGGGTCTTCAAATGGCAGCGAATCTGCTGCCATTTGGAACTGTTTCTCGGCCTCACGGTAGTTGCCGTTGCGCATCTGCAGTTGTCCCAAGTAGAAATGTGTGAGCGAGTCGTCCTGTTTGTAGCGGATGGCATTCTGATAGGCGGAGATGGCTTTGGAGGTGAAGTGGATGCGACGGTAGCACTCTGCCATCTTCATCGCCCGCTGACCTTTCACGGCTCTGTCTTTGTTGGAGGTATGGGTATAGGCCTTCCGGTATTGTGCGGCGGCATCGAAGTATTCGCCGATGGCATAGAACTTGTCGCCCTTCTTCATCGCCTGGTCAGCCCCGCAGCTGACGAACAGCACGGCGCAGACGATGCTATATAATATGGTGAAAACCTTTCGCATACCTGTATATAACGAGAAAATAGTAGATTTATTGTTTTAGCAACGGACTACAGGACTTAAAGACTTTTTATCAGTCCTGTCAGTCGTGTAGTCCGTTGAAAAAAACATCTTACTTCTTTGGAGATTTGATTTTCTTGAGATCGGCATCGGAGAGGACGGTCACCCGACGGTTGCTCGGGTCGGTCATCACCTCGTGGACGATGTCGGTCACCTGTTGCTTCAATTCGTCGATGAACTGCTTGGCATCGTATTTCTGGTGCTCGATGTCACGCAGTTTTTTCTCCCAGATACCCGTCAGTTCACAGCTCTTCAGCAGTTCCTCGCGGATGAGGTCGATGAGCTCGATGCCTGTGGGGGTGGCGATGAGGCGTTTCTTGTCGCGTTTGATATAGTGGCGTTTGAAGAGGGTCTCGATGATGCCGGCACGCGATGACGGACGACCGATGCCGTTCTCTTTCATTGCCGCACGGAGGGTCTCATCCTCCACGAACTTTCCCGCCGTCTCCATCGCCCGCAGCAGGGAGGCCTCATTATAATAAGGTGGTGGAATGGTCCATTTCTCCGTGAGGGTGGGCTTATGGTCGCCCGATTCACCCTTGACGAAAGTGGGAAGAGTGCGCTCCTCGGCATTTGAGCCCCCTAAGTTAGGGGGTTGGGGGTCTGAACCTCCGTCAGACTCTCCCTCGTTCAGCCCCCTGTCGCCCCCTAACTTAGGGGGCATAACAACACGCCAGCCCGGGTCGAGGATCTCCTTACCGGTGACCTTGAACTCCACTTTATCCTCTTCACCAATGACCTCGCCGAGGATGGTTGTTGTGGAGAATTTGCAATCCGGCAGGAAGACTGCAATAAACCGACGTGCCACGAGGTCGAAGACTCTCTGTTCGGCATCGCTGAGGTTTTGTGGGATGACGCCTGTAGGGATGATGGCGTGGTGGTCTGTCACCTTCGAGGTGTCGAACACACGTTTGCTCTTTTTCAACGGTTTGCCGCCGATAGGCTTGATGAACTCGGCATAAGGTGCCACACCGCCGAACTTCGTCTGATAAAGTCCGTTCATCGTCTGCGGACATTTGGGGTAGATGTCGTCTGAGAGATACTGGGTGTCCACACGGGGATAGGTGGTGTATTTCTTCTCGTAGAGGCTCTGGATGAGGTTGAGCGTCATCTCTGCCGAATAACTGTACTTGCGGTTACAGTCTACCTGTAGTGAGGTGAGGTCATAGAGCTGTGGCGGCTGTTCCTTGCCTTCCTTCTTCTCCACCTTCGTCACGGTGAAAGGCTTGCCCTCGATGGTGGCAAAGGCCTTCTCGCCTTCTTCCTTCGAGGTGAACTTGCCCTTGGTGGCGGTGAAGGTCGTATCACGATACACCGTCGCCAGCACCCAGTAAGGCTCGGGCTTGAAGTTCTCAATCTCCTTCTGACGGTTTACGATGAGGGCGAGGGTAGGGGTCTGCACTCGTCCGATGGAGAGCACCTGACGGTTCTGCCCGTATTTCAGCGTATAGAGCCGCGTGGCGTTCATGCCTAAGAGCCAGTCGCCGATGGCACGGGAAAGTCCGGCGAGGTAGAGCGGCTGGTAGTCTGCCTGATCTTTTAGGTTCGCGAAGCCCTCACGGATGGCCTCGTCGGTCATCGACGAGATCCACAATCGCTTCACGGGACAGGTGGCCTGTGCCTTCTGCATCACCCACCGTTGGATGAGTTCTCCCTCCTGTCCGGCGTCACCGCAGTTCACGATGCCGTCGGCAGCCTGCATCAGCCGTTCGATGATGGCGAACTGTTTCTTGATGCCGTTGTCGTCGATGAGCTTGATGCCGAAGCGTGGTGGCACCATCGGCAACTGCGTCAGTGCCCAGGGTTTCCAGGCCTGGGTGTAGTCACCCGGTTCCTTCAGTGTACACAGGTGGCCGAAGGTCCATGTCACCTGGTATCCGTTACCTTCCATATACCCGTCGTGCGAGCTGTTTGCCCCGATAATACGGGCGATATCCCGCGCCACACTGGGTTTCTCTGCGATGCAGACTATCATACGTTTTTATTCTATTTATACCTCGTTATTGCGATAATTGCGTGCAAAATTACAAAAAAATCTCCATACCTCATTCTTATTTTACAATTATTTCGTACTTTTGGCTACGCCGAAGGTACTCCCGTTCGAAAATTCTCAAATAAATTTTGGTATTTTACTCACTTATTCGTACCTTTGCACGCTGAAATGACTAGATATTGTAATAATGTACGCGTAATAAGACGAGTGCTATTGACTTTGGCGCTCTTTCTGACACTGGCTCCGGTCCGTGCAAAGGTTCGTATCATGCTCATTTCCGACCCCCATGTGCTGGCCCCCGGCCTGATCATCAATAAGGGCAAGGCCTTGGATGATACCAACCGTCTCGACCGCAAACTCAATGATTACAGCAGTGCGATCTTTGACGAGGTCATTGCCACCGCCCTGAAGGAGAAACCGGACCTCTTCCTGATCTCCGGCGACCTGACGAAAGACGGAGAGTTACTGAGTCATCAGTATGTGGTTGAGAAACTGTATGAGCTGAAGGAGGCTGGCATCAAGGCTTTTGTCATTCCTGGGAATCACGATATGGGCACGAACAATGCCTACTATTATGACGAGGACCAGATATATGCGGCCGAGACGATTAACACGCGCCAGTTTGCTGAGATGTACAAGGACTTCGGCTATGGTGCTGATATGGAACAGGAACCCACCACGCTGACATGGTGCTGTGAACCGTCAGACGGTCTCGTGCTCATAGGCATCGATACAGGTTATGAAGGTTCTCCCCTGAATGGCGTCATCTCCCATACCACCTACGAATGGGTGCAACAACGGGCGAAGGCCGCCACGGCGGCTGGTAAGCAGGTGGTGGTGATGATGCACCATTCGCTCTTCCCTCATGTGACCAATGCCGAGAAAGTCAGTTCTACCTACGCAGTGAAGCTGGGCATGCCCAATGGCGACGGCAGCTACACCTATTATAGTTATAGCACTCTGCGTAACCATCTGGCTGATGCCGGTGTGGGGGTTGTCCTCACGGGTCATGTGCATGCCACTGATATCGCCAAGGATGGGAACAAAGACCTGACGCGCACCATCCACGATATCTGTACGGGCACCTGTGCGGCTTATCCCTGTCCCTATCGGCTGCTGACACTCAACGACGACGAGACCATGAGCATCCGGACACATTACATTACGGAGTTGCCAGGCGTCGAGGACTTCCAGGCGCTTGCCAGGGAACGTATGGTCTCGAGTCTGAAGAATCTTGCCTTCATGTATTTCTACAATGATGAGGTGGCTGATATTTTAGCGGAACTATTTGTGCTGCATGTGTGTGGTGATGAACCTGAGAATCCGCGTTCTCAAGAACTTCTGGATGCTTATGAGGAACATCTGCCTGAGTTGATGGAAAGCGTACTGATCAATCTGTTCCTCAGTTCACGCGGCGTGACCTTCGATGACATGAACGCGATGGTCTATGGTCTGTTGGAGGACAAGACCAACTATGGTGATCCGGAAAGGGAGAGTATGGCTGAAGACCTGAATACCACCATCCCTGTCAGAGAGGACGGTTGGACGGCCATCAGGGGTGTGAAGACAGGAGACAGGAGTCAGGAGTCAGGAGACAGGAGTCAGGAGTCAGGAGACAGGAGACAGGAGTCAGGAGACAGGAGACAGAAGTCAGGAGTCGGGAGTCAGGAGGGGTGGTTCACCCTTCAAGGGCAGCGCGTTGCAAAGCCTACGCGAAAGGGTGTCTATATCCACAACGGTAAATTGATACTTCATTAATTAACATAAACTAAATTATTAACATGAGAAAGAAAACCATTAAGATGAGGACACTGGCGGTGATGCTGGCAGTGTTCAGTAGTGTTGCCGCAATGGGGCAAAGCCAACAAAAGGAGTCAGGAGTCAGGAGTCAGGAGACTGATTGGCTGAAAGATTTCACGAGTCGTATCACGCTCAACGGCTATGCCCAGGGCGGATGGTCCTATCAGGACATCAACGGCAAAGGTACAAACTCCTACAACCTTAAACGTACACTTCTCTGGGCGAAGGCCCGCATCACTGACCGCTGGTCGTTTTTGTTCATGCACGATTTCTCCAGCTGCGTTCAGGAGTACTACACCGACTATCGCATCACTAAAGACAACTCGCTGACCGTCCGCTTCGGACAGTTCAAGCACTCCTACTCGATGGAGAACCCGTTGTCACCCACACAGCTCGAGCTCATTGACGTCTATTCCCAGGCCGTGCTCTATCTGGCTGGTGAAGGACCCGATCCCCTCAACGGCGTGAACTACGGCCGTGACATGGGTCTCGAACTCTATGGTGAATTGGCCAAGGGTGCCATCCGCTATAACCTCGCCCTGATGAGCGGTCAGGGTATCAACCGCAGGGATCTTAACAACCAAAAAGACTTTATCGCCAAACTCGAGGTGCGTCCGATGGACGGCCTGCGCATCGTGGCTTCGGGCTACCTCGGCACTGGCTGTGCCGTGAATACAGCGGCCTGGAACCCCGACATCAAGGTGGGCGACAACTACAAGCGCGACCGTTACTCGGTGGGTGCCGAATACAAGACGGCTCCTTACTCACCGGCGAAATACAAGGAGGCCCGTCCTGCCAGCATCCGTGCAGAGTGGCTGGGCGGTAAGGACGGCGAAGTGGGCAGCATGGGTGGCTATGTCACCACGGCCATCCCCGTCTATGACGCCCTCGACATCGTGGCCTCTGGCGAGACCTTCGACCGTAACACGAAGGTGGATGGCTGGGACCAGACGAACCTCACCATCGGTATCCAGTACTGGTTCTACAAGAAGTGCCGTGTGCAGCTGCAGTACACCCGTTGTCTCTGTGGCGAGAACATCAGCACCAAGGATTACAACTGGCTCCAGGCCCAGATGCAAGTCGCTTTCTAAAGAAATAGTCATAAAGAAATAAATAATGTATAAAAAGGAAACGAATAAGAATAAAAAGGAAACGAATGTGCATAATACGCATAATTTATCCCACTAATATGAATAATATTATTTAAATTCGTGAACAAAATTATGCACATTATTCAAATTTGTTTCAGTAAAAATTAATTTCATTTCGATAAAAAACAAATTCGTTTCAATAAAATAAGATAATATGATTATTAAGGTTTTATTAACGGTAATTTTTCTGGTCGTGATGGTAGGCGTGGGTGTGTACTCCCGCAAACAGGCCAGTAGTGTTGACGGTTTCGTATTGGGTGGTCGTGCAGTCGGTCCGTGGCTCACGGCGTTTGCCTTCGGAACCTCTTATTTCTCCGCCGTGGTCTTCGTGGGCTACGCCGGACAGTTCGGATGGAAGTATGGTATGTCGAGTGCCTGGATCGGTATTGGTAATGCCATCATCGGTTCCCTCCTGGCATGGATTATCTTAGGTCGTCGCACGAAGCTGATGACGCAGCATATCGAGTCTCGCACGATGCCCGACTTCTTCGGTACCCGTTTCTCGGATCAGGGCCTGCGTGTGGCGGCTTCGATCATCGCCTTCGTGTTCCTCATTCCCTATACCGCCGGTGTGTATAGCGGTATTTCGCGCCTCTTCGAGATGGGCTTCGATATTCCTTATGAGTACTGTGTGGTCATCATGTCGATCCTCACCGCCGTCTATGTGATCATCGGCGGCTACAAGGCCACGGCCATGAACGATTTCATCCAGGGCATCATCATGCTCTTTGGTATCGTCGCTGTCATCCTCGCCGTGCTGAATGCTCAGGGTGGATTGACAGCTGCCATCGACAAACTCTCCGTGATTCCCTCCGATGCCGATCCTAATGTGAACGGTGGTTTTGCTACATGGTTCGGCCCTGATCCCTGGGGACTGTTGGGTGTGGTCATCCTGACCTCGCTCGGTACGATGGGACTGCCCCAGATGGTGGGTAAGTTCTACTCCATCACCGACGAGAGTGCTATCAAGCGCGGTACGGTCATCTCTACCATCTTCGCCTTTATCGTGGCTGGTGGCTGTTATTTCCTTGGTGGCTTCGGACGTCTCTATGATCCCGTCATCAACGAGGCAACGGGTAAGATCGCCTTCGACTCCATCGTGCCTGCCATGCTGATTACGCTGCCTGATGTGCTCATCGCCCTCGTGGTGCTGCTCGTGCTGAGTGCCTCGATGTCCACACTGGCTTCACTGGTGCTGACATCCTCTTCGACGATGACGCTCGACCTCATCTATCGTGACAAGAAGTCGCTGCCTGGTGAGGTGGAGGACGGTACCATCGACGATATCGTGGCTGAGAAGATCGAGCGTCGTAAGGTGGTGGTGATGCGTGTGCTCATCATGTTCTTCATCGTCATCTCACTGCTCATCGCCCTGAATCCCCCGACGTTCATTGCCCAGCTCATGGGTATCTCATGGGGTGCACTGGCTGGTGCGTTCCTCGCTCCGTTCATGTTGGGTCTCTACTGGCGTGGCGTGACGACGACATCAGTTTGGGCCTGCTTCATCTGGGGCGTGGGTCTCACGGTGATCAACATGCTCGCCGGCAACCCCATCAATCCCATCAACTGCGGTGCCATCGCGATGGTCGGCGGCTTCCCCGTCGTCTGGCTCGTCAGCCTCTTCTCGAAGAAGCTCCCGAAGCATACCGTCGATACCATCTTCGACTGCTATAAGTAAGTTTGCAACTGAGTTGCACGGAATGTGCCGTACCTTTGCAGCGTGAAATCAAAGAAACTGCAAAGATATGGCACATTTACATGAACACCACCACGATGCTTGCTGCTCCCACGAGCACCATCACGATCACGAGGCCCATGAGTCTCACGAACATCATCACGACCACGAAGGTCATGAGCATCATCACCACGAGCACTCCCTGAAGAAACAGCTCTGGCTCATCATCGCGACCGTCATCCTCCTGATCCTCGCGGTCCTCATTGAGCATTATCCATTATCAATTATTAATTATCCATTAAACAAGTGGCAACTGCTCCTTGTTTACCTCGTTCCTTATTTATTAATAGGTCATGAGACCCTACACGAGGCCTGGGAGGGAATCACCCACGGCGACGCCTTCAACGAACATTTCCTCATGTCCGTCGCTACCATCGGAGCCCTGCTGATCGGTTTCCTCCCTGGTGCCGAGACCCAGTACCCCGAGGCTGTCTTCGTGATGCTCTTCTTCCAGGTCGGCGAACTCTTCGAGGGCTATGCTGAGGGCAAGTCCCGTGACAGCATCGCCCACCTCATGGACATCCGTCCCGACATCGCCCACGTGGAAATCGCAGATGAAAATAAAACCACAGATTACGCAGATTGCACAGATTCTTTTATTGGCGACTGTGCGCAGCCAAAATCTGTGAAATCCGTGCAATCTGTGGCTAAAATAAAGAATCTCAGTCCAGAGGACGTCGCCGTGGGCTCGGTCATCGTAGTCAAGCCAGGTGAGAAAGTCCCCTTGGACGGTGTGGTTATTGAGGGCACGTCGGCCCTGAATACCGTCGCCCTGACGGGAGAGTCGCTGCCTCGTGACGTAAATGTCGGCGACGAGGTCATCTCAGGTTGTGTGAACCTCTCCGGTGTTCTCCGTGTCCGTACCACGAAGGCTTTTGGCGAGAGCACTGTCTCTAAGATCATCTCCCTCGTGGAGCATGCCGGCGAGCGCAAATCCCAGAGCGAGACCTTCATCACCCGCTTCGCCCGCATCTACACTCCCATCGTTGTCTTCGCCGCCCTCGCCCTCGCCATCATCCCGCCGTGTTTATCATTTATCATTTATCATTTATCATTTAGCGAAGCGCTCTCAGCCTTCGCGCCTTGGTTATACCGCGCCCTGATGTTCCTCGTCGTCTCTTGTCCCTGTGCCTTGGTTATCAGCGTACCTCTGACCTTCTTCGGTGGCATCGGTGGCGCTTCCCGCAAGGGTATCCTTGTCAAGGGTGCGAACTATATGGATGTCCTTGCGAAGGTCGATACCGTCGTTTTCGACAAGACCGGTACGCTGACACATGGACAATTTGTCGTCGAAGCGGTACATCCGCTTCGAATTGAGAATGGAGAATTGAGAATGGAGAATTGTGATAACCTTGCAAGCCCTACTTTATCCGCACCTTCATGCGCAGTTTCCGCCTATGATAGTAATCATAATTCTCAATTCTCAACTCTCAATTCTCAATTACTTCACCTCGCTGCTCACGTCGAACATTTCTCCACCCATCCCATCGGTGCGGCCCTGCGTGATGCCTTCCCGGATGAGGCGACGGACGGTTGTGTGGTCTCCGATGTCGAGGAAATCGCAGGTCACGGTATCTGTTCAAGGGTAGGGGATAAGATCGTCTGCGTGGGTAACACGAAGATGATGGATGCCATCGGTGCCAAGTGGCACGACTGCCATCATGTGGGTACCATCATCCATGTGGCCATCGATGGGGAGTATGCGGGCCATATCGTCATCAACGACCAGATCAAGTCCGATAGTGCTGAGGCCATCGCCGCCCTGAAGTCCCTCGGTGTCGCCAAGACCGTCATGCTCACCGGTGACCGCAAGGAAGTTGCCGCCCACGTCGCCACGACCCTCGGCCTCTCTGAATACCACGCCGAGCTCCTGCCGGCAGACAAAGTCGATTTTCTTGATCGACTTTGTTCGAGAAAAACAACAGTTGCTTTCGTCGGCGACGGCATCAACGACGCCCCCGTCCTCGCCCGTGCTGATGTCGGCATCGCGATGGGCGGCTTGGGAAGCGACGCCGCCATCGAGGCTGCAGATGTGGTGCTGATGGATGACAAACCCTCAAAGATCGCACTCGCCATCCGCATTGCACGTCGAACCTTAGGCATTGCCCGTCAGAACGTCGTCTTCGCCATTGGTGTAAAGGTCGCCGTCCTCATCCTCGCCGCCGTCGGCATCGCCACGATGTGGCTCGCCGTCTTCGCCGACGTGGGTGTCACCGTCCTCGCCGTCCTCAACGCCATGCGAGCACTAAAGGCATAAGCACAAGATCATTTTAAACAACGAATTTCACGAATTTTACGAATTTTGGCTGCGCATCGATAGGAAATTACTATAGATCCGAAATTGTAATTCGTGTAATTCGTGAAATTCGTTGTCTTTTAATAGGCGTGATCGGTTTTGATTTCGTCTTTCGTCAGTTTCTTGCTGTCGATGGCGCGCCAGCAGTAGATGATGTAAGCGAGCACGAACGGAACAAGCAGCGAGACGTAGAACATCGTGGTGAGCGTGAACTCACTGCTACAGGAGTTCGCAAGCGTCAGCGACGACTGAAGATCGGCGGTGGAGGGATAGTAGGCGGTGTTGTTCCAGGCACAGCAGAGTAAGAGTGCGAGCACCGTCAGCACCGTACCGATGCCAGCCGGCCAAATGCCTTTGTTTTTGAACTTTGAACTTTGAGCTTTGAACTTTATGATTTCCACAGCGATACCGAAGAGCACGAGGACGACACCGATCAGGAGGATGATCGTCAGATACCACATGTCAAGGAAGTTCGTCAGGTATTTGTAGGGTTCCATATAGATGAACCCGAACTCGTTGACGGCATAGCCATCCTTCAGCAGCAGGTGGACGAGATAGGCGACGAAGAGAATGACGAAGGGCACGGCGGCACCGATGAGACGGACGCTGCCACGACTGCGGATATCCTCATCGTTCACATTGTTCATCACATAGAGGATGCCCAGCACCCGTGCGAGGAACACCACGGCAAAGCCGAGGACGAGCACCCAGGGATTGAGCAGGGCATCGAGACCGTGGGAGGCATTCGCCCAGCGGGAAATGATCGGTGTGATGGCACCGGCATCGATGAGGTTGTTCTTCTCGACGATGAAGTTCGAACCCTCGAAGAAGGTGGCTACGGCACCGCCGAGCAACAGCGGTCCCACGATGCCGTTGAGGGTGAGGAAGAACTGGAACGTCTTCGGGCCTAAGAAATTGCCGATCTTGTTCTGAAACTCATAGCTGACGGCCTGCAGGACGAACGTGAAGAGGATGATCATCCAGAGCCAGTAGGCCCCGCCGAAGCTGGTGGAGTAAAAGAGGGGGAACGAGGCGAAGAAGGCACCTCCGAACGTGACGAGCGTGGTGAACGTAAATTCCCACTTGCGGCCTGTGGAGTTGTAGACGAGACGCCGGCCTTCTTCCGTCTGGCCCAGACTGCGGGCTACGGAGTTGGCTCCCTGTACAAACAACAGAAATACTAATAATGCACCTAAAAGCGATACAATGAAACACCAATAGTGCTGTAAGAATTCGTATGTCATAATAGTTCTTTTTTTAATGGAAACGAATTTGCATAATGTGTATAATTTTGTTCACGAATTAGAATAATAATTATTCGTTATTATTAGTGGGATCAATTATTTTAATTATTCACATTCGTTTCTTAATTAATTATTCCTTGTCCGGGCCTTTCTTGATCTGTTTGAGGAGGATGTTGATCTCGACGGCGAGCATCAGGGTGAAGAGGAAGAGGAAGAGGAAGAAGGTCAGGGCGACGCTGCCGGCGTTAAGGTCGGAGACCGCAGCCCATGTAGGCAGCATGTCCTGGATGGTCCAGGGCTGACGTCCGAACTCTGCCACGAGCCAGCCACTCTCAGAGGCGATATAGCCTAATGGGATGAGGGCGATGGCTACCCAGTAGTGCCAGGCGGGGAGGGTAGCGATGGAACGGTTCCGCCAGAAAGCCTTCGGGAACTCATAGACTCCTGCGAGTACGATGGCGAAGAAGAGGATGAATAGACAGCCCAGTCCTACCATGATGCGGAACGACCAGAAGTTCACGGGGATGAAGGGCACGATGTCGTTCTTGTCCTTGATATAGCCGTAGCCGAAGTATGGCATGTTCTCCTTGAGTATGCCCAGTTGATAAGCGGCTGTCGAACCGTCGTCGCTGGAGTTGAACTTCGCCTGCCGATAGGCGGCGAGGGCTTCGATGGCTTTCTTGCCTCGCTCGATCTTCTCGTCGATAGGCAGTTCCACCTTACCGTCGGGGGTGGTGTAGCCGTTGAGGATGTCGTTGATGCCAGGCACATAGCCGTGGATATCATTGGTCGCCATAAACGAGAGGGCATAAGGCATCTCGATCTTCAACGGGGCAGACTCCTCGTTGGCATAGTCTGGCTGTGCGAAGGGATTCACCCACGCCACTGCCGTCAGACCGACATCCGTACCACCGTTGTAGAGGGCTTCCATCGCAGCGAGTTTCATCGGCTGCACAGCGGCGACATCCTGTGCCGACTTATGTCCGGTCATGCCTGCGAGCAAGGCTCCGACGAGTCCCACCCAGGCACCGATCTTCATGCTCTCGATGGCGAGTTTCGTGTGGCGCTTCTTCATCAAGTACCAGCAGCAGACACCCACACAGAACACGGCACCGATGATCCAGGCCGAAGTGACGGTGTGGCAGAACTTACCCACGGCGAAAGGGGAGAGGGCGACGTCAGCAAACGACACCATCTCATTGCGCATCGTGTCGGGATTGAACTCACAGCCCACGGGATACTGCATCCAGGCGTTGGCCACGAGGATCCACCAGGCAGAGATGGTTGCACCCAAGCCTGTGAGCCACGTAGAGGCGAGGTGGAAGCCCGGCGACACCTTCTTCCAGCCGAAATACATCACGGCCACGAAGGTAGACTCCATAAAGAAGGCGACGATACCCTCGACAGCCAGCGGCGCACCGAAGATGTCACCTACGAACCAGGAATAGTTCGACCAGTTGGTGCCGAACTCGAACTCGAGGATGATACCTGTGGCGACGCCCATGGCGAAGTTCACACCGAAGAGCTTCTGCCAGAACTGGGCAGCCGTCTTCCAGAACTCATCCTTCGTACGATAGTAATAGGTCTCTGCGATACCCATGATGACCGCCAGTCCGAGGGTCAGGGGCACGAAGAGCCAGTGATAGATTGCCGTGAGAGCGAACTGCGCCCTCGACCAGTCGATGGTCCCAGCATCAATGTTTAGAAAGAGATTTTGTAGCATACACTTATGATTTAGTTACTGAATATTTTTTCTTTTTCGACCACTAATTTCACGAATTACACTAATTTTTCTTTTTTTCGACAACGAATTAAAACGAATTAAACGAATTATTCTGTGCGCAGCTAAAATTCGTGAAATTCGTGTAATTCGTGGTCTGTTTTAGTCAGGTGCGGCGCGGTCGGTGAGTTCGGTGGCTACGTAGCCTGCTTCGTCGCCGGCGGCGTGGGTCTTGAGGAAGTTTGGGAAGAAGAACAGTTTCAGAACCACGAAGATGATGAACAGCTTGATGAGGATAATCGCCCATAGCGTCCGTCCGAGCCGCATGGAGCGGAACCCGTCGGCGTAGAGGTCGTAGACTCGGTAGAGAAAACTGTCCTTTCGCATAGGCGTCATCATCTTTGACACCGCAAATATAGTTATTTTCTTTGAAATGACCAAACATTTATTAAAATTCTTTGCTGTTTCAGTGGAAATGAGTAACTTTGCACCCGATTTTATATATAAAGTAGGTATCAAGAATGAAAAAATATTTGCTGCCATTGATGTCGCTGGTGATCCTCGCCCTGATAGTCGGAGCGGTGTGGCTCTTCCTGAACCTCCAGGAGCAGAAGCAGGCCTACCTCGACATGCAGGAACTGGCTGCCCTCGATAAGCAGGAGATGGAGAACGAGTATGAGCGCTTCGCCCTGCAATACAGTGAGATGAAGACGCAGATCAACAACGACTCCATCGTGGCACAGCTCACCCAGGAGCAGTTGCGCACCCAGCAGCTGTTGGAGGAGTTGAAGAAGGTGAAGGCCGACGATGCCCGTGAGATAGCCCGTCTGAAGCGGGAACTCGCCACCGTGCGGGCCGTGCTGCGCGACTACGTGATGCAGATAGACTCGCTGAACCGTCTGAACGAGAACCTGAAGCGGGAGAACACCCGTGTGACGGCAGAGCTCGAACAGCGCACGCAGCAGGTCGTGGGTCTGAGCAGTGAGAAGGCGTCGCTCTCTGAGAAGGTGGCTATCGCCGCTCAGCTCGATGCGACGAACATCAGTCTGACGCTGCTCGACAAGAAAGACAGGGCGATGAAGAAGCCGAAGCTGAAGGACTGCCGTAAGATGCAGGTCACCTTCACCATTACGCGTAACGTGACGGCCTCCAACGGCAACCGTACCGTCTATGTGCGTATCCAGAACCCTGGAGGCAACGTGCTTGGCGGAGGTGGCACATTCCCCTTCGAGAACCGTGACATCGAGTGCTCAGCCCGTAAGGTGGTGGAGTACACGGGAGAGGAAACAAACGTGTCGGTCTACTGGCCCGTCACCCAGATGCTGGAGAACGGACAGTACCGTGTCTCGATCTTCGCCGACGGACACATGATTGGCTCACGGACATTTAACTTTGAATGATGATAAAGACCACTAATTTCTCTAATTACACTAATTTTGGCTGCGCGCTGAAATTAATTCGTGAAATTCGTGTAATTCGTGGTCTAAAATAAAAAATATGTATATGGTTAAAAAATTATGTGTTGTTCTGCTTGTTGGGGTGTCGATGCCTGTCTGTGCTCAGCGGTTGCTGACGCTTGACAGTTGTCGGGCGATGGCCCTGCGCAACAACAAGCAGATGGGTGTGGCCAAGGTGAAGCAGGACATCGCGGAGAACCTCCGCAAGTCTGCCCGCACCAAATACCTCCCCCATGTGAGTGCCATCGGTACGTATCAGTTCACCAGTAGGGAGGTCTCTCTGCTCAACGACCAGCAGAAGGCGACCCTGCCGCATCTGGGTGATTTGGCGGTGGGCAGTATGCAGAGCGAGATTGCAGGTATCACCAGCAAACTGCCGATGGAGAATATCAGTCTGGTATTGAGTTCGATGGGCATGAAACTGGAAGACTTGCAGAATCTTAGTAATGCGGAGATGCAGAAGCTCGGCGGACAACTGAACGGTATCGGCCAGAGTCTCGTCGATGCCCTCGACACAGATACGCGCCACCTCTTCGCCGGATCGATTATGGTGGTGCAGCCCGTCTTTCTCGGTGGAAGCATCATCGCCCTGAATAAGATGGCCGACATCAACGAAGAGATGCAGGACAACTCCGCCGAGGCCCGTCGCCAGACCACGCTTTACAATACGGACAAAGTGTACTGGCAGGTGGTGTCGCTGAAACACAAGCAGCGCCTCGCCCAGAGTTACCTCGACCTGGTGCAGAAACTGTCTTCCGATGTCAATAAGATGATTGACGAAGGTGTCGCCACCCGCAGCGACGGACTCTCTGTCGCCGTGAAGGTGAATGAGGCAGAGATGACGCTCCAGAAGGTGAACGACGGTCTCGTGCTCTCGAAGATGCTGCTTTGTCAAACCATCGGCCTTCCCATAAATGAGTCTGTTATCCTGGCTGATGAGGATAGCGAAAATATCGCCGTAGTGGAACTGATGCCAGAACTCGATGTGGCGACGGCTGTGGAGAACCGTCCTGAGCTGAAACTGCTCGAGGGTGGGGTGAAGCTTTCCAAGCAGGTGACCAATATCCTCAAGGCCGGCAATCTGCCGATGGTCGGACTGACGGGTGGTTATGCCGTGACGAACCCCAGCCTGCTCAATGGTTTCGAACGAAAGTTCCAGGGCTTCTGGAATGTCGGCGTGCTGGTGCGTGTGCCCATCTGGAACTGGGGCGACGTGATGTATAAGGTGCGTGCCTCGAAGGGTGCCACCACCATCGCCAACCTCGAGTTGCAGGAGGCCCGAGAGAAGATCGAGTTGCAGGTGAACCAGAACACCTTCCGTGTGAACGAGGCGAACAAGAAACTCACGATGGCACAGTCGAGCATCTCCCGTGCCGACGAGAACCTCCGTACTGCCAACCTTGGCTTCCAGGAGGGTGTCATCAGTCCCACCACCGTCATGGAGGCCCAGACGGCGTGGCTGCAGGCACAGTCGCAGAAGATCGACGCCGAGATCGACGTCCGTCTCTCACAAGTCGACCTCCAGAAATCACTCGGAATCCTGGAATAAGGGAAAAGTGAACAGTGAAAAGTGAAAAATTTGCTACCGCACTGAAGTAATCATAAAGTTCAAAGTTTAAAGTTCAAAGTTCAAAGTCAATAGCATTATGTCAGCAAAGAGTCAACATAACAACATTCTGCTTGCCGTTGCAGGCTTTATAGCAGTCGTGATCATTGTGGCCATCATCGGATTCCTCGCCCTCGACCGTGATCCGGACATTATCCAGGGACAGGTGGAGGTCACCGAATACCGTGTGTCAAGTAAGGTGCCTGGTCGTATCCTCGAACTCCGTGTGAGTGAGGGCGACTACGTGAAGGCTGGCGATACCCTCGCCATCCTCGACGCCCCAGAGGTGCGTGCGAAGATGGAGCAGGCCCGCAGTGCAGAGAATGCTGCCGCCGCCCTCGAACTGAAAGCCCAGAACGGTGCCCGTAAGGAGCAGATCCAGGGTGCCTACAGCGTGCTCCAGCAGGCGAAGGCTGGCTATGAGATTGCCGAGAAGTCTTACCAGCGCATCCAGCGTCTTTACGACGAGGGTGTGATGAGTGCCCAGAAACGCGATGAGGTCTATGCCAACTACAAGGCGATGGAGGCTCAGATGAAGGCAGCCCAGAGTCAGTACGATATGGCCGTCAACGGTGCCCGTATGGAGGACAAGATGGCCGCCGCTGCCCAGGTGGGACGTGCCAAGGGAGCCGTGCAGGAGGTGAACAGCTATATCCACGAGACGGTGCAGATCGCTCAGAAGGAGGGTGAGGTATCCAATATCTATCCGAAGGTGGGCGAACTTGTCGGTACTGGCTCTCCCATCATGTCGATTGCCGTGATGGACGATATGTGGGGCACGTTCAATGTGCGTGAGGATCAGCTCAACGGCATGCAGGTGGGCTCAGAGTTCACCGTGTTCGTGCCGGCCTTCAACAAGGAGATCAAGATGAAAGCCTACTACCTGAAGGATCAGGGCTCGTATGCCGTGTGGAAGGCCACGAAGTCCAACGGCCAGTACGACCTGAAGACCTTTGAGGTCAAGGCCCGTCCCGTCGAGAAACTCGATGGCCTCCGTCCCGGAATGTCTCTCATTATCAAGAATTAGAGAATTTGAGAATTAATGAAAAAGAAAAATTCTGTAATTCGCTAATTCTTGATAAATAAATAATGTCTTGATGAGATATTTGATAAATATCTGGACGGTTGCTCGGCGTGAATGCAAGATTCTGTATGTGAATCGCATTTACTTCTTCAGCATGGTCATCTTCCCCCTGTTGACGATGGTGTTTTTCACCACGTTGATGACAGATGGTCTGCCGCAGGACATGCCCGTGGGCGTCGTTGACCTCGACAATACCTCCACCACTCGTACGCTGGTGCAGAAGCTCGACGGTTTCCAGGGCTCGCAGGTCGTGGCCCATTATCCGTCGGTGGCAGCAGCGCGTCACGCCATCCAGGAGAACGAGATCTACGGCTTCCTCTATATCCCGAAGGGCACGACAGACCAGTTGCTCTCTTCCCGTCGTCCCAAGGTGTCGTATTACTACAGCCAGGTGTCAATCTCGGGCGGTTCGATAGTGATGAAAGACCTGAAGACCGTCTCCACCCTCGGATCAGCAGGCGTCGGCCAGGCCACGCTCAGTGCCAAGGGCATGTCGCCACAGCAGATACAGGCGTTCCTCCAGCCCGTGAAGATCGACCTCCATCAGGTGGCAAATCCCTGGGGCAGCTACAATATCTATCTCTCCACGGTCTTCGTGCCGGGTGTGATGATGCTCTTCATGTTTCTCATCTCGGCCTACTCGTTGGGTATGGAACTGAAGTTCGGACGTGGTAAGGAGTGGCTGGGCAAGGCCGACAACAACATCGTCGTCGCCATCCTCGGCAAGTTCCTGCCCCAGGCGCTCATCTTCCTCATGCTCATCTTCTTCTACGAGTACTACATCTACTGCGTCCTCGACTTCCCCCATCAGGGCGGTCTGTGGAAGATCACCCGTCTGGCCCTGCTCGAGGTGTTCAGCTCCATCGGCTTCGGCATCTTCATCTTCGGTCTGATGCCCTCGCTGCGCATGTCGATGAGTATCTGTTCGCTGTGGGCCATGCTCGGCTTCTCCATGGCGGGTTCCGCCTTCCCGATGATGGGCATGGACGAGCCGTTGCAGTCTCTCACGTGGCTCTTCCCCCTGCGCCATTACTACATGCTCTATCAGATCACCGTCTTCAACGGCTTCCCGCTGCTAGACGCGTGGTTCCATTTCGTGGCGCTCGTGGCATTCATGCTGTCGCCGTGGTTCGTCATCTACAAGATCAAAAACGCAATGCTCACCTATGTCTATATTCCGTAAGATCTATAATTGGTTACAGGATGCCGCCTACGTCTGGCGTTTTGAGATGAAGCAGGTGATCCACGACGAGGGTGTGCTGCTCTTCTGCCTCGTCGTGCCGTTGATGTATCCGATGCTCTATTCCTGGATCTACAACAATGAAGTGGTCCGTGAGGTGCCTGTTGCCGTGGTCGATCTGTCGCACTCCCACCAGTCGCGCCAGTTCATCCGTATGTGCGACGCCTCGCCCGATGTCCATGTCGCCTACTATGCCGTCGATCTCGACGATGCCCAGTCGCTCGTCAGCCGTCAGGTGGTGAAGGGCATCTACTATATCCCCGAAGACTTCGCCACCCACTTGAACCGTATGGAGCAGGGCACTGTCAGCGTCTATTGCGACATGGCGCTCATGCTCACTTACAAGGCCATCTTCCAGACGGCGATGGCTGTCTCGTCGGAGATGGGAGCAGAGATACAGAAGAAACTGGCGGGCAACTATACCGTTCGTGAAGACCTGATTACCACTAGCCCGTTGGAGGTGGAAGATGTGCCCATTTTCAATCCCCAGGGCGGTTATGGCTCCTCCGTCTTGCCGGCAGTGCTCATCCTCATCATCCAGCAGACGCTCGTGCTGGGTATTGGTCTGGCGGCAGGTACGGCACGTGAGCGCAACCGTTATAGCGATATCGTCCCCATCCATCGGTGCTATTCCTCCGTCATGCGCATCATCAGCGGCAAGGCTCTGTGCTATCTCATGGTCTATGCTGTCATGGGCACGTTCCTTATTCTGGTTGTGCCTCGGCTGTTCCACTTCCCGCAACTCGCCGACTGGCAGGATCTGCTGGCGATGATGATACCCTATCTGCTGTCGTGCGTGTTCTTCGGCATGACGGTGTCCTGTCTGGTTCACTATCGTGAGAACGTCATGCTGCTTGTGGTGTTCCTCTCGCTGCCGTTGCTCTTCATGAGTGGCATCTCGTGGCCTCAGTCGGCGATTCCAGGCTACTGGCAGGGCGTGTCGTGGCTTTTCCCCTGCACCTTCGGCATCCGGGCCTACACCCGTCTCAACTCGATGGGCGCCACCCTCGGCGATGTCGTCACCGAGGTGCGCTGCCTCTGGGGGCTTGTGGTGTTCTATCTCGTCATGGCCTATATGGTCTACAGCTTTGAGATGTGTCTCATGCGCCGCCACTCCCGCGAACGCATGGCCGTCCTCCAGAAGAAGCGCCAGGTCCGTTCCGTCTTAAAGGAAAAGCCCAGCATCAATGTAGCAAATCAATAAAAGGACATCCAGGAAGGGATGCCCTTTTATTGATGTCGCACCTGACAAAACTTCGTCCGCTGGTTCAACCATGTTATAACTTATTTACGATGTTGTCGTATTTCTTTTGTATGATATATGACAATACCAACATTAAAGGGTATATGAAACCTACCATGTAAAGCCATTTCAAAGTTGTATCTGATGGTGTCCAAACCGTTTCCGTCAACCAATAAAAGAATCTATGGAACATATAGCACGCCATACTTGCATAACTGACTTTCTCGACAATAAAAGAAGCCAAACGACTATATAGGTTCTGACGAACGCACTGATGGCTATAAATGAGCCTACAAATACCTTCACAAATAAAAAGAAGTGGAAACACCCCAACTCCTCCTACAGCCATCTGACAGGAAGTTGGATATAATAATGAATATTTGATGGCAAACGCCACTAACAAAACAAAAGTCAGGACGACGAGCATTTTCATAGTGGTTCCATATGAAGTATTGAATTTCCAATCAAAACAGGAAGCAGACACTACCCCAACAAAATAGAAGAACACATCAAAGACAAAACGACTATCAATGGCTGGAAACAAGCAAAGAGCTACAACAAGTAAAACGAAAAAGGACAGGCAGCCCAATACCCGCCATTTCAACTCACGCCTCGAAATCAAAGGGGTTACCAAATAACACCACAATATAATAGGTATATAATATGTTGTTAGGGGCTTGGGATCAACAAAAGGAGAAATACACATCAAACCATTACATGTGGCATATGTGCCGTTAAATTTAACAAGCCACAACACGATAGAGGACAGTACAAACAATGGGATAATCCTTAGTATTCGTTTCTTGTAAAATGTCCATGCATTACAATTTCCTTGTTGTCCAAAGCAATATTTCTTGCCTAACAGATAACCAGAAACAAAGGTGAACAATCCAAGGCATGCATGAGCCACGGCGGTACTTGCCGCAGTATAAATAGTCATCTGCCCCTGAGGATAAATATACCCATAGAGATGAAAAAACGCAATTAAATAGGTCATACACACTACACGGACGACGTCAAATCTGTATTCTCTCATTTTCTCATTTATTTTGATTGTTGTCTATTACCAAGCCAATATTTCAGATCATCGAGCATCTGCCTATGATAAGGAAAAGATGGTTTGTATCCCCAGCCATGTCCTCCCGAGGGATACACATGAATCTGGACTGGACGTCTTTTGACACGCATCTCATCATAAAAACTGATAGCATTCTGAATATTCACCTTTTTGTCATCGCTTGATACTGCTATATAAGCAGGAGGCGTCTGGTCTGAAATATGAAGTTCATTGCTGTACTGGTTCTCTAATTCCTCGGAGGCATTCTCTCCCAATAAATGATCATGCGAGCCCTGATGGACCAATCCCTTTTTCATGGAAATGACAGGATAGAAAAGAATGCCGAAATTCGGACGGACTGATGCTTTGTCACTCACCATGAGGGTTGAGGCCAAATGACCTCCAGCAGAGAAACCCATAACGCCTACCTTGTTTTTGTCAAAATCCCATTCTTTGGCACGTGCCCTCATCAACTTTATCGCTTCGGCCCCATCAACCATCGGAATCTGATGGTTGCCTTTGGGCAACCTGTATTCCAGCATAGCCACCGTATATCCCTGAAAATGAAAGAAAGGGAACCACCAATAGCCTTCATTCCATTTTGACAGATAACGATATCCTCCACCTGGGCATAATATGACTGCCTCCTGGGTATTATTATTCTTTGAGGCAGGTAAGACATGTAAAACGGCGCCATGGGGCAGCTGAACGCGAACAATTGATTTTTTGACTACGGCTATACCCACTACTATGATGGTGAGTACAATAATTAAAGTATAGATTAATAGTTTTTTCATCTTTCAACACATTGTTTAATTACCCACCGATGGTCCACTTCAAACAATTATATTTATTAAATATGTATGACAATAACAAGGGAGGGAAGAAACCAATTGGGAACAATACGAACGGGCCTATCATCCAATGCGCTCTAAACCACTGGTTTAAGATAGGTGTCGTAAACACTATATCCATAGTTATTTGATTAAAGATATAGAGTCCCATACTGAGACGTTCTATTTCCTGAACAATCTTTCGGGTACGGTCGGGCATAGTGCCCTTACTCAGAATAATCAGCAATTCGATGCAGATGATATAGGCCAAGATTGTCCTAATTAACAGGACAAGGCTATAAGGCAATGGGATGGGATACCATACGAAGACGAATAAACCCAACAGAGCGAAAGGCAAGGTCATATATGCCCAGTTTGGCAACATCCAACCTACACGTAATTTGGCACAAAGGTATCCAATCATGAAGGCTGGGAAATAATACAATATTTTATTGATACAAAGGAATTCACCGTCATAAACGAATTTTGAAAAAACAAGTCCAAGCACATACCCTGTGATTATCAGAGATATGCCGATCTTCCCAGTAAACTTAATCCTTTGTGCATTCAACAGCTGAAGAATCACAGTGATTGTAAATACGCCGAACAGCATGAGCAGGAACCACAGGTGGCCAATACCATAAAACAACTTAGTCCATGTATTCCAAGGCCATACAATGGCCATGGGTATACCCCAGAACAAATATGGTATCAATAAACGTATCGCCTTGATGTGGATTACCTCCGAAGGATGACGATACTTATTCTTGTAAATATACAAAAAGCCATACAAATACCCTGAAATGAATACAAACATATTCAAGTCTATCACATCCAAGAAAGTGGAGAGCCTATGCCAGAAAGAGATGTCGAGGGCATTTACTTTGGCCCATCTGCCATTATAAAAGCATAGACTATGAAAGGCAACAATCATGGTCATTGCCATGGCACGCATGATTGAAATCTCTTCAAATTTTTTACTTTGCTCCATATTTTGCTCTTTTATTATAGTCATGTATGATTTCAGTTACAATACAGGAGTCTAACACATGGTAACCCTGATAGTTTATGTGGACATGATCCTCCTGATAAATCTCTTCAGAGTATTGGTGGTCCTGTGGAATCCAGTGGTCTGCAGGAATAAACAGCACACTATCGCCCAATCCAGTCTCTTTCAACATCTCCCTCAGTCCGTTACGGAATGGGGTGATATCATCCTCCAAGACACCAGTAAAATATGAATAGATGCGATAAAGATACCTTTGACGTCTTCTATGTGTGTCCAACCATTCCCCCATTTCAAAATCAGGAATTTCCATCACGACAGGACAAATCTGATTGGCAATAAGCAATCTGATAATCAGACGATAATTCCCTGTGTAGTAAGATACAGGACGTTTTTTCCAAGTATCATTTATGCCTACCATGACCACACAATAGTCGGGATGTTCTTCCAGCAAGGGTTGAGTACAAATGTCATGCATCCAAGAATGTTCCTGAGTATGACTTCTAAACATATAATAATACACATCCTTGCTTTTGGCACCACCCTTTCCTCTGGTCATGCACTTGATGGGCTTGGTGGTCAATCTACCACCATATAATTCAAAAAGAGTATCGCAACTAAGCGTCATATGAAATTCGGCCCAACTATCGCCAATCACAGCTACTCGCAAAGTATCGTCATTGGGACGAGGACCAACGTTATAGAACGGTAACTCTTCAGCAATCCTAAATTCTCTGTCGACAAAAAGATAAACTTGACAAACGGCATAAATGAGCACGATAAGTAGGACCAAAGACCACCATAGCCATTTCAGTCTTCTAATTCTGACCAAGAACCTATATACCGTGTAAAGTTCCATTCTAATGTTATCAAGCTACTTTGATTTGCAAAAATATATAAAATAAATGAAATGCAAGACAATTCTTACAAAAATATCGTATTTTTGAGTAAACTCAAGGTTCTTCATGTTCTTAGAAATCGGAAATACTCAAAAATAATGCCTTGCACAAGTCATGCAAGGCATCCCTATATAGGTATAGAAGGCATTGGAACGACATGTATTATTTCATGCCGACAATCTTCGTCTTGGGCTGTTCGCGGTTGCGGCGGTTGACGACGGTGACGACGGCCTGGGCGAGGTTGATGAAAGCGAGGCCCGTGGCGGTGTCGCTGCTGAGGGCGGCAGGGGTGCCGGCATCGCCGTTGTCGCAGATGCTCTGCACAAGGGGGATCTGGGCGAGTAGGGGGACGTTCATCTCCTCGGCGAGGTGCTTGCAGCCTTCCTTACCAAAGATATAGTATTTGTTCTCGGGCAGCTCGGCGGGAGTGAACCACGCCATATTCTCGATGAGGCCGAGGA
>JAEEGJ010002582.1_pt1 | contig 88118 bp, 72 predicted proteins | sample 8958761 | NCBI WGS metagenome assembly JAEEGJ01 (sample SAMN16246546, study PRJNA631951) | gut metagenome | biome: gut microbiome; feature: rumen; material: RS-attached | host: Bos | place: Iran: Karaj | collected 2018-10
TCTGACAAAACTTCATTTCGTTTTCCATATTATTTAAATCTAAATAGTTAATAGCATATTTGAAACTATGGTGTTTACCACTGTTTTCGGCACGTCGCATTCTTCAGCCAAATCCTGCCAATGCGAGGCAACTTCGACTATTTCATCGATAATCATTGTGGCATCTTTGATGTTGTTTTGATGGGCAAATGTCATCAGGTCTTGCCTTGTAATGTCGTCAAACTTACCGTTGATCGACATTTGGTGTGTGGCCGTCCACCCACCTTTAGGATTGCCTATGTCGTAAGCAGGTGAGAGCCGCCAAATGCCATCTTCGCCCATAAGGAACGAGATGTTCTTTGTGTGGTCATCCAGGTTGCGCACTACCACGTTGAACACTATACGTCTAAACATCTCCTGAGCAGCAGCATAGGGCAGACGCAACGCCCTCATCACATTGAAAGCCTGTTCGTAGGAATAGGCACGATGAATCCGATAATCGAAATGAGCAATGCCGCAGAGCGTCTGCATATGGATTTTTTTTCCATTAATACGGTCAAAGCGCTTGGTGAGGAAATGTGCTCGTCCGTTTTCCTCTATCAATGAGCAATCCGTCATATCGATGCCACAGGCTTTCGCCAATTTATAGAACGAATACTCCATACGACCATAGTTGTTTGTGGCCTTAAAGCCAACCGTCGCACTAACTCCATCCAACTTAATCAGATAGTAGTCGAATCCCGTAGGTGCTTCCACCTGACCTGAGCGCACTTCACCCGTCTCCTTGTTGTAGGCAATGATGGCCTTGGCCCGCTGTCCTCCGGCTGAGGTCCCTAACCGCAGAATCTCGGCAATGGCCGCTTTCTTGTCATCATTGAGATTCACGCCAAAAGACGACTTCTCAGCCAAGGCATCACGGGCCACCTTCACCAACGAATCAATCTCGAAAAGGGCATTAGGGTCGTATGTAAAATCCATAGCAGGCTCGAACTCCAAGGCACCCATGCAACGCTTTCCCAAGAAACACAAGGTCTCGATGGGGTTGCTGCTTGTACGGCCAGTCAAGGCCAACCACCTATCGAACAAGGCACGACCGTAGGTGTCAGGGAGCGAATCGGCCAACATGCCAGGCAAGCCCTTGTAAGTTTCCCTATCGAGGCTAGCAAAGGAATAAACACGCCCTTCTTGCACAGGCATCATCAATGGAGAAGGCTCCAAGCCACGTCCAACGAAGCTGCTGTCGTATTCAAATCTCGCAACGTTATACCGCTCGTCCCATCGGAAAGTGCCGACAGGCATGCCAAACATGTTCACCTTTGCTACATCTACCATGTCGATTCCTCCTTGCTATATTGATGCAGTTTTCCAACGGCCCGTTTTCTAGTTTTGTTTTTTGAAGTGTGGACCAACTCATAGTATTCATTAGGGCTTAATTGTTCCTCTTCAACCAAGGGTTGAAGCACATCGAGCAGCCCCAAAGTGCGCAACAACCGTAATAGGGAGTCGAAGGAACCAATCTCGCCTTTTTCTATTTTTTTCACCGACGACAATGACACTCCCGCTGCCTCGGCAAGGCTCTGCTGGGTGATGTTCTGCTTCAGCCTTACTTGTCGAACCCGATTCCCAATCTTCTCAAGAATCATCTTGTCTGCAAGCATATAGATATCATCCATAATAGCTCAAAATTAAACTTTAATACTGCAAAAATACGAATAAAAGTTTAAAATGAAACTATTAAATTTGGATTTATCTGCAAAAATACAATACTTCTCAGCGCATCGGCCACATCTATTCGAGTGTTGGGAAGACTACTGGCAACATACATGGCAGCAGTATTTTTCAGTAATCCATCGGTATTTCAGGATGCGGCACGGAAAGCGGTTGTCCTTTTTGGGAAAGGTAGAACATATCAAGAATTACCGGTATATTTCCCCGGTTCACGCCGTGATGGATGGTGCCTACCATCTCCACGACCGCCTCGCCTTCGTGAACGGTCTTCTCTTTCCCGTCGAGGGTGATGATGGTAAGCTCGCCTTGCTGCACCACGCCATAGTTCATCACATCGTGATGGTGCCAGCCCAACTTTTTTCCAGGAGAAAACACGTAACGGATGGCCACTAACTCAGGTCGCCCGATAGGGTAGTCAGGCATCTCGGCTCCATCCCAACTCTGCGACGTGCGCAGGAGCTCTGTAATCTGCACATCGTCTCTGTCGTCCTTTTTTCCCATGTTTTTATCTTTTTAAAGTATATAATTCACAACAGCAAAAACCAGATGGCACACTGCAAACGACGTTGCAAAAACCACTACCAGGAGGTTTTGGTCAAATTCATGTCCTATTTATTCGATTGCCTATTTATCCTGCGTAAACTTCTCTCTGACCTCAATGAGAGCTTTCTCTGCCTCAATGAATTCCTGAACCGCCTGCTCATGAATTCTTTCATCTTCTTCGCTAACCTCGTCCTCTACCACAGAGCGCAGACGGCTGAATTCCTTTAGTTCCTCCTCGCGGACTTTCATCATTTGCACACAACGGTTGCGTATCTTCTTCAAATTAATCAGACAATCCAAGTTATTGATATAATGATCTGGAAAACTAACTTTTATGAGGTTCTCTAGAGACTGGGCGATTCCCGATCCATAAACCTCGTTCTTGAATTCATCCATTACATTTTCTTGGTAAAAACGGCGCAAATTGTAAAAAGCAGAAACCTCGTGAACAAAATTGACATTGCCGAGGGTGTTGAAAGTCTCTATATTGGAAGAGAAAACCTTTTCAGTCGTTTCGGAAAACTCAGTATAGATAAGTTGAACAGATGCCATAAATGTAGAATAGTGACTCTTGAAATGCTCCGGATGAAGGATGGCATCCTGCTGTGCTTTGAATGCTTGCCGAAATACTGAATCGGCATGTTGCACCTGCTCAATGGTCTTGTCAAAGTCATAGATAATCATCATGACCATTTCCTTCTTGGCCGCCTCCTTATGGCGCCTATCGATGATGGCCGAGGTGCCAAAGGTGAGTATGATGGAGAAGGTTGTCGCGAGAAGCGTCAACAGGAACTGTTTGGTGTCGGACGATATGTTTTTTTTCATAGCTATTTTGTTTGAAATTTCATGTATCTATTCCATTCTTCTTGTAGGTCATCATTATGGTCTCCCATGAAGAACGTGGCTTGTAGGTCATCCTTGAAAGGCGTCCAGTTGCCGCAAATCACGCCGTCGTGGGAAATGACAGGCTGGAAGATGCCGCTGTTGTTGTGGGCCTTGTGGCTAAAATCAGGCGAGAGGACGACGTCGCGGCTCTTGTAGCCGATGAGGTATTCGTCGTAGGGCGGAATCAGGAGATATTTGCCTTTGCGGAAACCTCGGGTGCGGCAATCGTTGGTGAAATAGAATTCCCTGCGTTTTTGTAGAGACGCGCCATGGCACGTCTCTATATGCAGGTAATCACCTAAAATTTCAATTCCCCGCCTGCAATCGTTGATATTCAATCCCGACCACCACACAAAATCCTCCAAGGTGGCAGGCTGGCGGCTTTGGAAATATTTGCGCGCAAGCATCGCCAAGGCTTCGTCGCGGTCGGCAGAGGATGTATTGCAACGCTTGGAAGCGTTGCCTACCTTATCGGCGGCAAGGGCGTAGGTCGCCTTCATCGGTAACAGGTCGCCGCTGCAAAGCGTCCCCGACAGCTCGGCATAGCGGATGTGGTACGACAGACGATGCTCATCCATGTGGATATCCTTCTCTGCCAAGGCCTGAACGAAATCTTCCTTGGTCACGCTACCCTTGTCGGCAGCGGTTTGCGCAAGGATTTCGCGGATTTTCATCACTTCCTCTTCGGGGATGCTGATTTTGTTGCTGCTCATCCACCCTTTGATGACCGCCAACGCCTTCGCCGAACAAAGTTCGAGCAAAGGCCAATAATCTTCGGCGGAAACGAGCTGCCATGTGCCGCGCATCAGGTGCAGACGGATAATCTGCCCGCTGTCGAAGGCCTTCTTGAAGGCTTTGGCCGAGGGTTTCTTGGTTCGCATTGCCACGCCCCACCGCATCATTCGGTATTCTTGTGCCTGCATCGCGCCCATATAATTCACCACCTCCTCAGGATTGTCAAACTGCGGGCAGATGAGCTGTTGGTTGAGTAATCGGAGGGCTATGGGATTCATCGTTTTGTCTCGATTTTCGTGCAAAGGTACATATAAAATGGAAAAATCGTATTTTTGCAGCCTAATATCAACGAAAATGAAGAAAATTCTCATCACCATAATGGCAGTGCTACTTTTGGCCTCGTGCGGCGACAAGCAACCCAAAGGAACCGCCGACCCCACCGAAAAACCCAAGAAAACGGTTGCTGTTCCTGCTTTTAATGCCGATTCAGCTTACCATTTTGTGGCTAAGCAGACCAGCTTCGGACCGCGTGTGCCAGCGACCCAAGCCCATGCCGATTGTGCCGATTGGCTCACGACCAAGTTGAATGAGTTTGCCGACACGGTCATCGTTCAGGATTTCCGCACCAAGCTTTTCAACGGAATGGGCATCGATGGGAAAAATATCATGGCGGTGTTTCATCCCGAAGCCAAGAAGCGTATTGTGCTTTGCGCGCATTGGGATTCACGCCCTTTCGCCGACCATGATGCCGACAAAGCCAACTCGCATAAAGCCATCGACGGCGCCAATGATGGTGCCAGTGGCGTAGGTGTCCTTTTGGAATGTGCCCGACTTTTCAAGGCTCAGCCGTTGCCCGAAAAATTGGGCATCGACATCGTTCTCTTCGACCTTGAGGATTATGGCCCACACCAGGACGAAGCTGAAAAGTATTATGATGATAGGGTCAACTACTGGGCATTAGGTTCGCAGTATTGGTCGAAAATGCCCCATGTGTACGGCTACAAAGCCTATTACGGCATTCTCCTTGACATGGTTGGTGGTGCAAATCCCAACTTCCCCAAGGAATATTACTCTCAAGGTTATGCCGCTTGGGTAAGCAACAAGGTGTGGCGCAAGGCTGCCGACTTGGGCTACAGGCCGTATTTCACCAATGAATTGGGAACGATGATCAGTGATGACCACATCCCGATGAACCAAATCGCTGGCATCCCGACCATCGACATCATCGACCTGCACCCCGAAAGCAGCAACGAATGTTTCCCCGAGGTGTGGCACACCTTGAACGACAACCTTGAAAACATCGACAAGACCACGCTCGGCATGGTAGGCGACGTGCTGCTGCATGTTGTTTATGAAGAATGAGAAAAGACCGCAAATGCGGTCTTTTCTCATAAGCCTTGGATATATTCGTTCAGCTCTCGTTTCGAAGAATCGTAGGTGAGCACTTCGTTTAACAAGTAGTATTTATTCTTTTCCGTGCAATAGGGGTAAGCGAACTTGGCAAACTCTAACTTATTGCTTTCGAAGGAGAACAGCTTGCAGATGTTGGCGATTTGGCTCGCTGTCATTGGATTGTTGGAAATGACTTGTTTCGCCACCGTCAGTTTAGTGTCATCAAACGACTCATTTGAAATCATGCGTACCACCTCGTTATAGTCTTCGGGATTCATACCCTGTGGCATAGGAGGAAGTGGAGGAACAGGCGGTGTGGGCATAATGTTCTGGTTTCCTTGTGGCATAGGTGGCACATGGGGTAACAACAAATCCATAGTCAGTTCGGGACGGATATGTGCTTGTGTGAAGTCTAAACCGAACAAGCCATCGTATTGTGCGATGTTGAGGCTTTGCGAACGTGACATGTCGACATACTGGCCAACGCAGTTGTGAAACCTGTTGTCGAGTTCTACTCGAATGTGGAAGTCTTCGGGCCAAAAGTTTCTGACGCAAATGGAATGGACAGGATTCTCGTTTTGTAAAACGTCGTCGACAAAAAGCCAAAAGCCTTGATGGTTGGTGGAAATGACGGTCAATGTGGTGGATTGTCCTTGATGTTCAAAGTGATGCGACCGTAACTGTGCCATGGCAGGCATGGTGAACAAAAGAATGAACGCAAAAAATAAGTGTTTTTTCATACGGATATGGTTTTAAATTGTTTCGATAGTAGAGACGGCACATGCACCGTCTCTACAATGAAACCTTACAATAATCATTCCACGATGACTTTCTTGGTCACTACTTTTCCGCCGATAATGTTGACGAAATAGAGACCAGGTGCCCAGCCGCTGACGTCGATGGTGGCTTGCTTGTCCATCACGAAGCCGCGCACTTCTTGGCCTTGGGCGTTCAAGATATGGACGCAGAGTTTGCCCATTTCGTAATCCGTGGCGATGGTCATCTGATGCTTCACTGGGTTGGGCGAAATGCTCACCGTGAACGGGTCTTTCTCGAAGTCGGGATATTCCTTGACATCAACTAATACACCGTCGTTGTTGGAACGGCTTACCACCATGCCTGAGACCCTCAGCAGCGGATTGCTGGGATTCGAGCATTGGATGCACGAGTTTTGTCCGCTGACACAGTCAGGGTAGTTGGGATGGCATTGGTCAAGATAAGAGGGGTCAAATTGATAGAAGAGGTGGGCGCCTCCGTCGGGCAGGTATTCGTTCATGTCATAGTCCCACACCATGCCCATGCTGCCTGGGCACCAACCGCTGCGGGAGTAGGTCCAAGTGCCAGGTTGGTCATTACACCCTGACGGATTGGGGCTGCAAGAACGCCAGAGGTGCTGGTCATATTTAGGCTGTCCGTTCACGAAAATGTGGTGCGTGGCCTCATAGAACTCGGCTGCGTTGCCCGTGTTGTAAGCACCACCGCTTGTGTTGCTCCAATTGTGTCCGGTGGTGATGATTTTCAGGTGCGCTTCCTCGGTGTTTTCGGCAAAGTCGAAGTCCATCTCGGGCACAGGTTGTTGGTTGGCATAGTCGCCGAAGTCGTAGGTACCAAACCAGATGGGTTGCACGTCACTGTAAAGGTAGTCGGGTGTGCCTTTCTGCATGTTGAAGGTCAGGATAGGGCTGAAACTCCAGCTCTGCCAGATTTCGTAATACACCTCAAATTCTACCAAGCCTTGAAGGATGGAGGTGTAGTCGGTGACATCGATATTGTCGTCGCACTCTATTCCGAAGGGTGAGCAGTAGCGGAACAACTCAACCCACTCTCCACGATGGTTTTTCACACGCACATAACCGATATGGTCGTAAGGGTCGCAGTTGCCATTCACGCAGCGGTGGTCATAGTGGGCATTAATCGAGGCAAAAGCACCTACATGTGAAGGCAGGGCATATTCGCCAAGGGCGGTTTGGCCAGAGGAAGTCACCACCAAGTCGCCATTCATAGCCACAGCATCCACATTGTTGAAGTCATTGGTCACTGTGAAGTGGTTGCTGACCGAGGTGGTCTTGCCTCCCGATTGGGTGATGGTGGCGGTCAGGTCAAAGTCGCCAAAGGCGGTTGGCTCCCATGATGCGTACCAATAGCCGTTTTCCGGATTGTCGGGATAGGCGGTCTGCAATGATACGGTTTGCCCGCCGATGGTGCACGACACATTCTCAAACTTGATGACATTGCCGTGTTCGACGTAGGCACTCAATACCAACATCATGGGTTTGAGTTCAGGCATATAGACGTTGAGGCCGTCGTAGGGTCTGCGGATGGTGATTTCTGGAGTGAAATTGTCGGGATTGACCACCTCAAAGGTACGGTTCACGGCGGGAGCGGCTTGCCATTGCGTGCCATCGCCGGCTTGTGTGGCGCGCACTTTCACAATGCCTTCCTCGCCAGTCATAGTGACAGTGTTGCCCTCCAAAGTGGCTGGGCCTTCCATGATTTCAAAAGTGACGGGCAACCCCGAAGTGGCCGTGGCATTGAGCGTGAACGGCTCGTCAAATACGAGCTTGTCAGGGATGGCTTCAAACTCGATGAACTGCGACGCTAATCCTGCGGGCGTGTGACGCACCACCACGTTGTCGAAGCCGCCATGCGAGCTGCTGAGGAAGAACACGCCGTCCCATGCAGCGGGGTCGAAGCGGTTGCCACTGCCAGGAGTGAGGCCTGCATTGATGCCTTGTACCTCGGGAATGGGTTCAAATTCTCCCGTGCAGCCATGGTCGGCGAAAAGGGTGACGGAGCCTTGGCCATCGTTGGCTTCAAGGTCAATCATGATTTTCCAACGCGTCCATCCCGTTTCGGGCGATTCGTAGTCGAACGAGGCTGCGATTTCGTTGTTGGGCAGCACGATGCCTGTGACAAACGAAGGTCGTGGGTCGACGCCGGTCGTGACGAAGTAAATGCCGCCATCTTGGGTGGGTAGGGCAGGGTTGGGGTGAGTGGCTTCATAACTCATCGGGGGCAGCACGGTGCCGTCGCCGTTGGCATCATAGCCAATGCCGAAGCAGGTGCCCCACCAATTGCGCATCATGTCGATTTCTACCTCGATGATGCCGCCCGTTGAGAAGTCGAACTCGAAGTTTGGCGTTGTTTTATGGGTGGCCACTTCGCCGTAGTTGGTGTTGGCATTGTCGAAGAAGGCTCCCATGGTCTCATCGGGCGTAGTGGAGCCAAACGAGCTAATGTATTCGGTCTTCAGCACGCCGCCACCCGCACTGTGGGCGCGCGCCACCCAACCACCTTGGCCGTTCAAGGGCGCGTTTTCGGTGTAGCTGTTAAAGTCGTCGGAGGCAACGGTTTGTGCAGTTGCTCCTAAGGCAAAAGCCATTAATGCTAAGAGTAGTGATAATCTTTTCATGGTAAATGGATGAATTAGTTTGGGCAAAAGTAGTCATTTTGCTCAAATTGCACAATTTTGGGCAAATAAAAAATGCCGTCAACGCATTGACGGCATTTTTGTTGAGTTGATGTCGGTTTATTATTCAATGACCACTTTCTTGGTCACGACCTTTCCGCCAACGATGTTGACGAAATACACGCCAGCCGGCAGGTCGCTGACATCGATGGTGGCTTTGCTATCCATGCTGAAGCTACGCACCTCGACGCCATTGGCGTTCAGGATATGGACACCCATGCGGCCTAATTCGTAGTCTGTCGTGATGGTCATCTGGTTCTTCACGGGGTTGGGAGTGATGGCTACCTTGAATGGATCCTTGTCCACATCGAAATACTCAGGCGTGTCAAGCAGGATATCGGTGTGGTGGCTGTAAGTCACTAACTTGCCAGAAACCTTGATGTAGGGGTTTTGGGAATCTTGGCAGTTGGGGCAGTTGTTTTGTCCGTTGACGCAGTCGGGGTAGTTGGGATGGCATTGGTCAATGTAGTCGGGGGCAAATTCGTAGGTCAGTTCTGCACCGCCGTTGTCGAGGTAGTCATCGAGGCTGTAGCGCCACACCAAACCTATGCTGCCTGGGCACCAGCCACTACGGTTGTAGGTCCAAGTGCCAGGTTGGTTGTTACACCCGGCTGGGTTGGGGTTACAAGTACGCCAGAGATGTTGTGTGTACGTTGTTGCACCATTAATTTTAATATTGTGCGTGGCATCGTAGAACTCGGCAGCGTTGCCTGTATTGTAGTTGCCGTTGGAGCCGCTACTCCAGTTGTGGCCTGTCGAGACGAGGCGCAGTTCAGCTTTTTCAACGCAGGGGTCAAATTCGACATTGCGGGTGGGCACGGAGAGCTGGTTGGCATAGTCGCCGAAGCTGTAGTTGCCAAACCACAATTCGTTCATGTCGACGTAAGGATAGTCAGGTGTGCCTTTGCTGTATTCGAAGAGGATGGTGGGGTTGTAGCCACTGCCGTCCCAAACATCGAAGTGCACCTCAAATTCAACGAGGCCTTGCAGCAGGCTGGTGAAGTCGCTGACGTCGAGGTCGTCTTCGCACTGTATGCCAAACGGAGTAACATAGCGGAAGAGTTCCACCCATTCGCCACGGTAGTTCTTGATGCGGCAATAACCCACACGGTCGTATGGGTCGCAGTCGCCGTTCACGCAGTTGTGGTCATAGTGCATGTTGATGGCGTTGAAGGCATTGACATGGGAGGGGAAGATATAGTCGGCATAGTTGGTCGCGTTGGAGCTCGATACCACCAAGTCACCATTGCAGGCGGTCACCACCATGTCGTTGTAGGTGGTGGTCACCTCGAAGGTGTTGGAGGCCGAAGTGGTCTTGCCACCAGTTTGCTTGATGTAGACCGTCATGTTGTAGGTGCCTTCGCCAGAGGGTGTCCATGAGGTGTACCAATAGCCGTTTTCGGGGTTGTCGGGATGTTCGGTCCTCAAGGTCAGTTCTTGTCCGTCAACAGCGCATTTCACTTCTTCGAATTTGAGGACATCGGGATGGTCGATGTAGGCGCTCAACACAATCATGATGGGGTTCTCGAAATCAGGCATGTAGACCTTGGTGCCATCATAGGGACGACGGATGGTGATTTCAGGAGCATAGTTTTCAGGGTCAACGACATAGAATGTACGTGTCACCGTGGGTGCGGCCTGCCATTGCTCGCTGTCGCCAGCTTGTAAGGCACTCACTTTCACTTCGCCTTCTTCGCCCGTAAGCGTGAGGATGCTGCCTTCCACCGTGGCGGGGCCTTCGACAACCTCAAAGGTCACAGGAAGACCTGAGGTGGCAACGGCATTCAGTGTGATGGGGGCAGCATAAACGAGTTGGTCGGTGATGGCTTCAAAGTCGATGAACTGGGCTTCCATGCCGCCAGGGGTGTGGCGGACGGTGAAGTTGTCGAAGCCGCCCCAACCGCTGTTGAGCATGAAGATTTTATCCCACATGGCAGGGTCGAATTTGTCGCCTGAGCCAGGGGTGAGGCCCATGTTGATGCCTTGGCAATCGGGCACGGGTTCAAATTCGCCGTGCAGCACGTCGCGCTTCATATATAAGGTGACGGCACCTGCGCCATTGTTGGCATCGAGGTCCATGGAGATTTTCCAACGGTACCATTGGTGTGATGGGTCAAATTCAATGTCGCTGGCCAATTTGTTGTTAGGCAACACGACACCGTTGAAGAAACGCGGGTCAGTGCCCGTGTTGGTAGTCAACATGTAGACACCGCCGTCGAGCTTGGTGCTCGTGGAATCGGGGTTGATAGGCTCATAGTTGCCCTTAATGGGAGGCAGCACAAAGCCGTCGCCATCACCGTCGTAACCGATACCGAAGAGGTCGCCCCAGTGTTCGCGCCACATGTCGCATTCGATTTCGAGGATGCCACCCGTCGAGAAGTCGAAGCCGAATTCGTCGATGTTACGAGTGGCGATGTCGCCGTAGCTGGTGCCTGAGCAGGTCGAGAACACACCGATGGTTTCGTCGGGTGTAGGCATTTGGGGTTGAGAGCCCCACCAGTAGGCAAGATAGCCGGTGTACATATACCTGTTACCGTTACCGGCGCTATGCACCTTGGTTCTCCAGCCACTTTGACCGTTGAGCGGGGGACGATTTAGAGGGTTTGAGTCTCCGTCGTCGGTGTAGGCACAGTCGTTGAAGTCGAAGGTGACTTCGATTTGGGCAGTAAGCCCGATGGCGAAAGCCATCATCGCAATGAGTAGAAATACTTTTTTCATAAGGTTTTGAATTAGTTTGAAAAGGCAAAAATAGATACTTTGATTGAATCAATGCAATTTTTTGTGATGAATGTTAGTCCACTACCATTTTTTTCGTCACCAAACTACCACCAAGCATCTGCACGGTGTATACCCCTGAGGGCCAACGGCTCACATCTAATGTGCGTTGTCCTTCCATGGTAAAGGTGGCCACAATCTGTCCCTGCATGTTGAGCACCATCACGCTGACGGCACCTTTCTCATAATCAGTACGTAATGTAACTTGTCCTTTGGCAGGGTTGGGGTAGATCTCGGCTTCAAAAGCCGTTTCGGGGCGTTCGGGATGCAGGCTGGTTAGGACGGCTTCGTCGTTGCTGTAGGTGATGACCTTGCCTGCCACGCGAAGCACGGGATTATCGGGGGCGGCACATTCTGTGCAGGTCGTTCCGTCGATGCAATCGGGATGGTTGGGATGGCAATAGTCGAGGTAAGTTGGATCGAACTGATAGAACAATTCGGCTTGTCCTGCTGCGAGGTATTCCGTCAGGTCGTAGTCCCACACCTTGCCGATGCTGCCTGGGCACCAGCCGCTGCGGTTGTAAGTCCAGGTGCCAGGTTGGTTATTACAACCTGCAGGATTGGGGTTGCAGGTACGCCAAAGGTGCTGGTCGTATCTCGGTTGGCCGTTCACGAGGATGTGGTGCGTGGCCTCGTAAAATTCAGCGGCGTTACCCGTGTTGTAGGTGCCGTTGGTGCCGCTGCTCCAATTGTGCCCCGTGGTGGTCAGCTTCAGTTTGGCACTTTGGGCGTTTTCGCTGAAAGAGTAATTGACGACGGGAACGGGCTGCTGATTGGCGTAGTCGCCGAAGGCGTATGTGCCAAACCATATCTCATCCACATCGGCATAGAGGTATTCGGGGGTTCCTTGGGTGAAGCTGAAAATCAGTGTCGGGTTGTAGCCGCTGCCAGCCCAGCTTTCCATGTAGAACTCAAATTCCACCAAGCCTTGCAACAAAGAGGTGTAGTCGGTCACGTCCACGTCGTCCTCGCACTGTATGCCGAAGGGGGTGATGTAGCGGAACAGTTCCACCCATTCGCCACGGTAATTTCTGATTTTCACACCGCCCACACGGTCGTAGGGGTCGCAGTTGCCGTTCACACAATTGTGGTCGTAGTGAGCTGTAATCTCGTTGAAAGCCCCCACATGCGTAGGAAATATGTATTCGCCTTTGGCACTATGCACCGTAGGGGTGCAAACGAGGTCGTATAAGGCCATCACATCCAAGTGGCTTTCGATAATGTTGACGAGTTCAATGCTGTTGCTGATGGTGGTTACTTTGCCACCTGATTGGGTGACCCTTACGCTGAGGTCGTAAACACCGTTGAAATTGGGCGTTGTTGGCGACCAAAAACCATAATAATAGCCGTTTTCGGGGTCGTCGGGATAGTCGGTATGCAGCACAACATCTTCGCCATCGATGGTTGCAGTGATGTCAGTGAACTTGATGACTTCGGGATGCTCAATATAAGCTGAGACTACAATCATAAATGGGTGAATGTCATCCAAATAGACCTTGGTGCCTTGGTATGGCCGGCGAATCTTCAACTCGGGTTCATAAGCGAACGGGTCAACTACCTCGAACGTCTTCACCACATCGGGAGCAGGCAGCCAGTTGGCATCTCCAGCTTGGGTGGCTTTCAGCTTCACAATGCCCGTTTCGCCCGTTAAGGTCAATACATTGTTATTAATGGTTGCTGGGCCTTCCATCAACTCGAAACTGACAGGAAGTCCCGACGAAGCAGTGGCTTCTAAAGTGATTGGATCGTTGAATATTAATTGGTTAGAAATGTCTGCCATCTCAATGAGTTGGGCATTGCCGTCGGGCTGCTGGCGCACGAGGAGGTTGTCGAAGCCGCCCGTGCCGCCTTGCGAATGGAAGAAAAGGCCGTCCCATACATGGTAGTCATTCTTGTCGCCACTGCCAGGGGTGAGGTTCATGCAGACGTTGGTGCAACCCGCCATCTGAATCCATTCTCCTTCGCAGTTGGGCTTCACGAACACCGTCACCGCTCCAGCACCATCGTAGGCGGAGAAGTCGAACGACATTTTGTAGCGGCTCCAGCCGCCTTGTTCGTAGTCGAACTCGACGCTTGATTCGTCGGGCAGGCACACTTTGGCATGACCGCTGTCGCCTTGGGCCTTTACGTAAAGGTAGACGCCGCCATCGGCATCCGTCATACCAGGCAGGATATGTCCGTCGCCATCACCATCGAAGCCTACACCGAAGAAAGCGCCCCACCAAGTGCGGTTCATGTCCATCTCAAGGTCCATGATGCCACCATTTTGGAAATTGAAATTGAAGTTTTCGGAAGCTTTGCGCGTGGCAGTGCGACCTACGCCTGCGCCACCGTAGGGATACCAGATGGCAAGGCTTTCGTCAGGGGCCAAATCGGAGTCGCAGACAAAGCATACATTGAAGTCCTGGGATGAAGCGGCAGTTTGGTAATGCGTCATCCAGCCATCTTGTCCGTTGAGATTTTGCGAGCCTTCAATGAGGCTGTTGAAGTTGTAAAGGTATTCCACTTGGGCTGTTGCCGTGAAAGCCAAAAGTGACAACAGGGAGAGGAGTATGGTCTTTTTCATGTAGAAATAGTTTTAAATTATGGTACAAAAATAAAAAAAACCATAAAACAATAGGTATCAATAGAAAAAAATGCTATTTTTGCCACAATGAAAAAACAACATTAACATGAAAACATACTATCATTTACTTTTATTTGTTTTTTTCGGTGCGTTTTTCGCTTCATGCAGCACCGATGTGGAAATGTATACCGATTACAAGGATGTGGCCATCATTTATGGCCTGCTTAATTATCAATCCGACACCAATTATATAAAGATAACCCGTGCTTTTTGCGGCACCAACGATGATCCCATTAATGCCCATGAAGTGGCACTGATTGCCGATTCGAGCAACTATCCTGGCAAATTAGAAACCCGCCTAGTTGAATTGAAAAGCACGATTGGGAGCCAATATGAGCCCACAGGACGCGAGTTTGTGCTCGACACGATGACCATCCATGATAAAGAAGAGGGCACGTTTTATTCTCCCGACCAAAAGATCTATTACACCACGGAACAACTTAATGCGAGCAACAATGGAAGTAGGTATAAGTATCGTCTTAAGGTTGTCAAGCCCGATGGCGACACGGTCACGGCCCAAACCACCATGGTCGGCGATGAAGAATTCCGCATCTTGTCGGGTAGTGCTAATTTTCAGTTAGGACACACAAATGCGATGGGAAAGATTGTCTTTAGGGCTGACGGCATGGCCTCCCTCTATGATGTCAAGGTGCGGTTCAATTATAGTGAGCAACATGTCGGTGAGGAAATGAAATGGAAACATATCAGCCGATCGTTTGGCACAAAGACCATTGATAAGTATCTATTAGAAGAAGGTACTGAAAATACCTATTATTTACAATATTCTCTGAATTGGTTGTTCAATGCCCTTGAGAGTGCCATCGGCAGCGATACCGTTGTGGACGGCAACCATCCCAACGTGGTTCGCCACATCGGCAGTTTCGTCATCTCCATCAGTGCCGGTGGTGACGATATGAGCATGTATTATTCCGCAAATCAGGCACAACTGAACAGCCCTATGTCGCTCGTATCGTTATATACCAACATTGATGGCGGCTATGGCTTGTTTTCGTCGCGTACCACCGTAGAAAAAACGGTAAAACTAACCCTTTTTGCAACCAGAGACCTCTATAGTGTGACCGCATGGGGGTTCAGGGAACAATAAATTAATGGAAAAAAGTGTAGCTTTCGGGAAAAAAAGTCCTATTTTTACCTCTTCATTTAAACTTATAAACAATGAAAAAATTGTATTTTGCTCTTTCATTATTGGCCTGCATGACCTTGTTCAACGCGTGCAGCACCGATGTGGAACTTTATACCGACTACAAGGATGTGGCCATCATTTATGGTTTGCTCGATCATCAGGCCGACACCAACTTTATTAAGATTACCAGAGCTTTTTGCGGCACCAACGATGATCCCATTAATGCGCATGAAGTGGCGCTGATTGCCGATTCGAGCAACTATCCTGGTAAATTAGATGCCCGCCTCGTTGAATTGAAAAGCACGATTGGGAGCCAATATGAGCCCACAGGACGCGAGTTTGTGCTCGACACGATGACCATCCATGATAAAGAAGAGGGCACGTTTTATTCCCCCGACCAAAAGGTCTATTACACCACGGAACAACTTAATGCGAGCAACAATGGAAGTAGGTACAAGTATCGTCTCATTGTGGTTAAGCCCGATGGCGACACAGTCACTGCACAAACCACTATGGTCGGCGATGAGGAGTTCCTCATTTTGTCGAATAGTGTTGATTTTCAGTTGGCGCACTCCGATAGGATGGGAAGGATTGTTTTCAAGGCTGCCGGTATGGCTTCAATGTACGATATCAAGATGCAGTTCAACTATCGCGAGCAGTTGGCTGGACAGGAAATGAAGTATAGAAATGTCAGCTGTTCATTTGGCACCAAGTCGCTTTATGAGTATCCGAAGGTTGAGTATTTGGAAAACACGTATTATCAGGAATACTCAAAAAATTTGCTGTTTAATGCGCTTGAGGATGCCATTGGCAGCGACACGGTGGTCAATTTCAATCATCCCAATGTGGTGCGCTATTTTGATAGTTTTGTCATATTCATCAGTGCTGGTGGTGATGAGTTGAATTACTATAATTCTGTATATCAAGCGCAACTGGATAGTCCGATTTCGCTTGTTTCAACCTTTACCAGTATCGAAGGCGGTTACGGCTTGTTCTCTTCGCGTACTGCCATAAAAAAGGCGGTAAGGCTTTCTTCCAAAGCTTTACGAGACCTCTATAGCAAAGAGTCATGGGGCTTTAGAGAGTCCCGAAGTCAAAAGATATTCGTAGATGAAATTAAAAACAGTTACTTATGAAAACACGGTTATTTTTCTTTTTTCTGCTGACAGTTTTGGCCATTTTCAGTGCTTGCAGCACCGATGTGGACATTTATGCCGATTACAAGGATGTACCCATCGTTTATGGTTTGCTCGATTATCGGGCCGACACCAACTTTATTAAGATTACCCGAGCTTTTTGTGGTACCAACGACAATCCCATTAATGCCAACGAGGTGGCGTTGATAGCCGATTCGAGCAACTATCCTGGCAAGTTGGAAGCTCGCCTCATTGAATTGAAAAGCGGAATTGGCGGCATCTATGAGCCTACAGGGTGCGAATTTGTGCTCGACACGATGACCATCCATGATAAAGAAGCGGGCACGTTTTATTCTCCCGACCAAAAGATCTATTACACCACGGAACAACTTAATGCGAGAACCAATGGGAGTAGGTATAAGTATCGTCTTAAGGTTGTCAAGCCTGATGGCGACACGGTCACGGCCCAAACCACTATGGTCGGCGATGAAGAATTCCGTATCTTGTCGGGTAGCGCAAATTTTCAAATGGAGCACTCCGATAAGCTGACTAAGATTATGTTTAAAGCCGATGGCATGGCCTCTCTCTATGATGTCAAGATTCAGTTCAATTATGGTGAGCAACATGCTGGTGAGGAAATGAAATGGAAACACGTCAGTCGCTCGTTTGGAACGAAATCTCTTGATAGATACCAACGTGTTGAGGGTTCTGAAGACAGCTATTATTTGGAATATTCCGTGAATTGGTTGTTCAATGCTCTTGAGAGTGCCATCGGCAGCGATACCGTTGTGGACGGCAACCATCCCAACGTGGTTCGCCACATCGGCAGTTTCGTAATCTCCATCAGTGCCGGTGGTGACGATATGAGCATGTATTATTCCGCAAATCAGGCACAACTGAACAGCCCTATGTCGCTCGTATCGTTATATACCAACATTGATGGCGGCTATGGTCTGTTCTCGTCTCGCACCACCATCGAAAAAACGGTAGGACTCTCCTATTATGCCACGAGAGATCTTTACGCTATGTCGGCTTGGGGCTTCAAGGAACAATAAATTAATGGAAAAAGTGCAGCTTTCGGGAAAAAAGCACTATTTTTGCCTCTTCATTTAAACTCATGAACGATGAAAAAACTGTTTTTTGCTCTTTCATTATTGGCCTGCGTGACCATGTTCAACGCATGCAGCACCGATGTGGAACTCTATGCCGACTATAAGGATATCCCTGTGGTTTACGGCTTGCTTGATACTTCTGTTGATACCAATTTTGTGAGAATCAACAGGGCTTTTTCGAGCAGCAACGACCATCCCATCAATGCCACCGAGGTGGCCATGATTGAGGATTCTTGTAACTATCCAGGCAAACTCAAAGCGTATCTTTTGGAGCTGAAGAAATCCGGAAACGAATATGTCCCTACAGGTCGTGATACCATTTTTCTTGACACGTTAACGATTCTCGACAAGGACCCGGGCGTGTTTTATTCACCTCGTCAAAAGGTGTATTACACCACTGAAGCATTGAAGGAGAACACGGTCAGCCAACGTTATAGGTATCGTTTGGAGGTTTTTAAAGGCAACGACACCATCACTTCTGAGACAGGCTTGGTGGGAGGTGAAGAATTTAGGATTCTCACTTATCAGGCCTCATTTATGTTGAGTGATAACTCCCCTTCTGGAAAATTATCTTTCAAACCTGCCGCCAATGCGGTTTTCTATGATGTGAAGATGGTCTTCAATTATCAAGAAAAACATGGTAATAAATTGGAGGATAAACAGGTAAAGTGGGATTTTGGTGTCCAAAGCATAGATCAACTTCCCTATGAGAATGGCGTTTACTATGTGACATACGAAATGAACTCTTTGTTTAACCTTTTGGAAGATGCCATCGGTAACGACACGGTATTTGATCCCAACCACCCCAATGTGGAACGGTATTTTGACGAGCGTCCCATCGAAATCATGATTGCAGCGGGAGGCGAAGAGCTTTATAATTACATCAGAGTGAATTCCGTGACGAGTTATTCCCAGGCTGTCCCCGACTATACCAATATTAAAGGCGGCTATGGCGTGTTCTCGTCACGAGTCAACCGCTCTAAGTCCGTTTTGCTTTCGACGTTTGCCCAAAATGACTTGTATGGCAAAAAAGAATGGGGATTCAAAGACATTTCGTTTTGAAATATTTTAGTAATTATGATTCGTTCCATGACTGGCTATGGCATAGCCGAACAGACTTTTAGCCAAAAGAAAATTTCCGTTGAAATCAAGACTTTGAACAGCAAACAGCTGGACCTTCAGGTAAAGTTGCCCAACGAGTTGCGTTTCGCTGAACTGGATTTCCGCAACAGAATAGGTGCCAAGTTACAGCGTGGCAAGGTCGACGTTGTGATTACGGTGACCGACACCGACTTGAGCCAAACTTATCACATTGATGCCGACATCGTGAAGGCTTACAAGGAGCAGATTGAAAGCATTTCCACTCAGCTCTCCATTGCGCCTGCCGACGACATGGCCAGCATCTTGTTCAGAATGCCCGGCATCTTCAACGTGCCTGTCGAAAACTACGATGAGGTGTTTGTCAACAAGGTAGGGGAGACCCTCGACCAGGCTTTGGACATGGTGGACGGTTTCCGCATCCAGGAAGGCCAGACCTTGAAGAAGGACTTGCTGCATCGCGTTGAGCTGATTCTCAACCTTTTGGAGCAGGTTGAACCCTACGAAAAGAGTCGCCACGAGGTCATCAAGCAGCGCATCACGAAAAACCTCGCCGATTTGACCACTTCGGGACAATACGACGAAAACCGCTTCGAGCAGGAACTGATTTATTATCTCGAAAAGCTCGACATCACCGAAGAGAAAGTGCGGCTGCGTCAGCATTGCAACTACTTCAACGAGAGCTGCGACGAGGACCAGGCGGGCAAGAAACTCGGTTTCATCGCCCAGGAGATGGGCCGCGAAATCAACACCTTAGGCTCGAAAGCCAACGAGGTGAACATCCAAAAAATCGTCGTCAAGATGAAGGACGAATTGGAGAAAATCAAGGAACAAGTTTGTAATATCTTATAAAGTTTGCAGTTGTTCAGTTTGCAGTTGTCAGTTAATTGGACTGCGCAACTGAACAACTAAACAACTGAATAACTGAACAACTATGAAAAAGGGAAAACTTCTGATCTTCAGCGCCCCTTCAGGTTCGGGCAAAACCACCTTGTTGAACCATGTCATGGCCAATATCCCTGAGATGGCCTTTTCGGTTTCGGCCACCACACGCCCGCCTCGTGGCGAGGAAGTGAACGGTCGCGAGTATTATTTCCTGACGATGGAAGACTTCAAGCAACGCGTCGAAAATGGTGAGTTTCTCGAATGGGAAGAGGTCTATCCAGGTCGTTGCTACGGCACTTTGCTTTCAGTTGTGGAGCAGATGCAACTCGATGGCAAGCATGTGGCCTTCGACGTCGACGTGTGCGGCGGCGTCAACATCAAGGAGCATTATGGCGACCAGGCGTTGTCGGTGTTCATTCAGGCCCCTTCAGTGGAGGTCCTGCGTGAACGCCTCATCAACCGTCAGACCGACTCGATGGAAGAAATCGAGAAGCGTCTTGCCAAGGCCGCATGGGAGATGGAGTTTGCCCAAGGCAAGTTCGACCGCACCGTCATCAACGACGACCTCGATACTGCCAAGCGCGAAATCCTCGAAGTGGTCCAAGCTTTTCTTGAAGCCGAGTAAACTAAGGTTCCTGAGCCTGTCGAAGGGCCGTTTAATAAAAGCATCATGAAAAAAGTCGGCATCTATTCCGGTTCCTTCAACCCCATCCATCACGGTCACGTGATGTTAGCCAATTATTTAGTCGAGTTCTCCGACTTGGATGAGCTTTGGTTTGTGGTGACGCCGCAAAATCCGCTGAAGAAAAAGGAAGACCTGCTTGATGATGATGAGCGTCTGAAGATGGTGCAATTGGCCGTCGGTGATGACCCACGCTTTTTCGTCAGCGACATCGAAATGCACCTGCCCACGCCGTCCTATACCATTAATACATTGACGGCCCTGTCGGAACAGCATCCCGATTGTGAGTTCATCTTCATTTGCGGCATGGATAGTTTGCAAAACCTGAAAAACTGGCGCGAATACCAGAAAATCTTGGACAATTACGAGCTGTTGGTGTTTCCCCGCGAAGGCTACGACGGGGGCGAGTTAGCCAATTACCCTTCAGTGAATATCCTGAAAACCCCAATTATTGAGGTTTCATCTACCTTTATCCGCGATTGTGTGAAGGAAGGTCGCGATGTGCGGCATTTCATGCCTGAGAAGGCGTTCCAATACATGCAGGAACACCATTTCTACGAATAACCTGTAGGGCTGCCGCATTGCGGCAGCCGCCAATCATTCAGAAATCCAAATTAAACGACAGATAGAATCGCGGTTTTTTGGCGATATGTCCATCCTCGATGCCCCAAGCCACGTCGCCCCTAACGAAGTAGCCGAAGATGGTGGTGCGCAGTCCCACGCCGATGCCGCCCACTAAAGGTTCTTTCATCTCCGTCACGCTGATGTCGAGGTTGCCGTCGGTGATGTAGTGATTGAACAAGGAATTGGTGGGCGCGTATGGATTCCAGCCCGTCCAAGCGGTGCCTAAGTCGCCGAAAGCCACGATTTGGAAGTCCCTGATGAATTGCAGGTTGATGGGACGGTCCATGAAATAGCTGAACAAGGGGAAGCGCAACTCGCTGTTGAGCACCACGAAGTTGTTGCCGTTGCGGATGTTTTGCTGGAAACCGCGCATGTTGGTAGCCAAGGTCTGGTAGGCGTAGTTTTGCGTGTAGTCAACGGGGGTACCATTGTTGAAGGAGGCGAAAATCCAGTTGTCGACGCCACCCATGTAATAGATGAGCTTGTTTTGCCCAAACGAAGTACTGCCCGCGATGCGGTTGGCCCAAATGAAGTTACGGCTGATACGGGTGTAATGCCGGTAGTCGAAGCCCAACACGACCAGGTTGGCTGTGTTTTTCGCAATTTTCTGGTGATATTCGGCGAAGATTTTACCACGTGCCCCCACGAGCAGGTTCCTGCCAATCTTTTTCGAGTTGTCGTAGACGAGTTCGGCACGCACGCCGCCCCAGTTCACGTAAACATCCTTGTCGGCAAGGCTGTAATCGTCGATGGCCAAGTTGACCCTATGGTCAAGTCGGTAAATGGCTGTGCCTCTAATGCTTAGAATTTCACTCAAAGGATAGCTTAGCGTGTAGAAACCTTCGTTGGTGAAAGTACGGTAATAGTATCCGGAGTAGTCGTCGGTGACGAAACGGTGCAGAGTGATACTCTTGTCGAGACGTTTGCTGAAGTCGCTGAAACGCAGCATGTATTCGTTGTTGATGAGGCTGGTGTTGAGCTTCAAGCCGAGTTCGATTTTGTAGTCTTCCATCAAGTCTTTCATCTTGGTGCCGAGGAAGACGTTGAGGCCTTGGTAAAGATAGATGGGGGAGTTGCCGCCAGTGAAAGGCTGGTAGCTGTAGTTCATGCTGGTGAAGTCGATTTGGCTCATCAGTTGGTCGGCAAAGAGCTCCACATAGTAGTTGTTCGGCCGTTGGATGGTGTCTTTGGGACGGGGTTTGGGAGCTGGGCCTAAGCCTTGTTGCATCACTTGCGTAGAGTCAGACCCCAAGGCACCTGCAATCTGCCGTTTGCGCCTGGCATATCGGTAACTGGTTGAGAAACGGTGCTTTGAAATGGGTTCTACCACGGTGTCCTTTTCCTTTTGTATCAGTTCGGTCAGCAGTCGCTTTTGCGCGTAGGGACTTAATTGGTTGACGTTTTGTTCTTGACCGCGCAAAATGGGCGACATGAAGAACTTCTCTCCGTTTTGGTCGGCTATCAGCAGGGCGGCTTTGTGGTCGCGAGGCTGGTAGGAATAATCGATGATATTGGTGGTATAGTCCGTAAGTTGCTCTTTCTTACCGAAATAGCGATAATGGATGATAGTGTCGATGTGGCTGATGGCACTGTCGAAGCGGATTTGGTAAAGGTTGAAGTAGCCGCTGGTGTCGTTTAGGTAGAGCAGGCTGCCATCTTTCAGCGGCTCAGGCATAGTGCTGTTGGAAAAGCGTTGTTGTGTCAGGTTCTGAAGCACATCGCTTTTGTTGTTGTAGTTGTAGGCAAACAGGTCGAATTGCTTGTTTTGGAAGCCGATTTTGTCGTCGACTTTCAGCGTGTCGTTGTCGCGGTTCGAGCTGAAAACGATTTGTCGGTCGTCGAAGGTAAAAACGGGGTTCAGGTCGGTGTGGTAGTCGTTGGTGATTTGTTCTAAAGTATTGGAAAACAGGTTGTAGACATAAATGTCGGGCTTGCCCATGCGGGTGGCAGCGAGCACGATTTTGCGGCTCTTGTGAGCGTAGGAGAACGAACTGACCTTTTGGAAGTCAAAGAGGAAAGTGCTGGCCTTCTTCCCGCTGTTGACGTCCAAGTTGTAGAGTTGGATTTTGCCTTCCTCTTCAATGATGAACGACAGGATTTCGTTATTGGGGTGCCAGGCCAGCAACGGAAACGAGGTGTCTATATTTTCGTCGGAGTGGTAGCCGGCCTTGAACAGCTGTTGCCGTTTGCCCGTTTGCAGGTCTTCGAGCCAAAGGCGGATTTTTCCTTCGTCGTTGCTGACATAGGCGATATGCCTGCCGTTCGGACTGATGCTGGGCTGCGTGAAGGTGCGGTACTTTTTGTATTTCAGCTTCATCAAGTCGGTGGGCTGGTTGACCAAGATGGTCTCATAGCGAGCCTTGTAGAAAGCGTACCATTCGTCCACTAATTGCTTGTATTCTTTTCCCGTGACGTAAAGCAAGGCCTTTCTGACGTTTTTCGTGTTTTCGGCCAAGGTCAGGATGTCGTTGAACGACTTGCTACCGTATTTCTCGTCGATGAAATTCCAAAACGAATAGCCTGCAATCAAGGCGTCTTCATCGCGCAGATGGTTGATTTTTTTGTAATTGCCAGAGGTGATGCCACGTTGCAGTTGACTCTCTTTGTAGCTGTCCCAGTTGCCCGCGATGAAGGCCACCAAGCCGTCACGGAACCATTGTGGAATATCGTAGCGGTAGGAACTGCGGATTTGTGAGCCGATGCTCGTGCCGTTCATCACCTGACTGAACAGCAGGCGAACGATACCTTCACGGATTTGGGCTTCGTAGTGGGTGTAGTCTCCATCGAAATAAAGAATCACCTTCGAACCGATGATTTTGGTGATGCCGCCGGTGTTTCCGTTTTCCTCTTCTTCAAGGTCGATGTTGCTTTGCTTGAAGTCGCCCTTGCTGTTGAAAACGATGAATTGGATTTTCTTGCTGAAGCGGCTGTTGAGACGGGTCTCCAAGCGCGGAATTTGGTCTTTGGCGTAGGCTTGTGCATATTTCGCCAAGTCATCGCCGCCTTGGTAGAAATATACGTCGAAGTTGTCGTTCATGTAGTACGACCAATGGAAGTCGCCCCATTGCACGCGGTTCTTCCCGAAAGGCATGTTCATACCATTGTAAAACTGGGCATGAGAAAGAGGTGCAACTGCCATGAGCAGCAGAAATAATAGCGCATATTTCGTTTTCGGCAACATTTCATCCAAATAAGCGGACAAAGATAGGCAAATTCTTTAGATTGCTGCGGAAAAATCCTTACCTTTGCCCCGAAAATCACGTGTGCAGTTGGCCCCTGAGCCTGTCGAAGGGCCATTTTGAATCTTGAAATCTTGAAATTATAAATCTTGAAATTCTATTCTATGCTCAAATTCGAATCCTTTATCTTCAATCCCTTCTCGGAAAACACTTACGTCGTTTATGCCGAATCGGGCGAATGTGTCATCATCGACCCAGGTTGCGGTACGCCTAACGAGGAAAACCAGCTTTTCGGCTTCATCGACAGCCACCGTCTCAAGCCACTGATGGCCATCAACACGCATGGTCACATCGACCACATTCTTGGCAATGCCGCGGTAAAGAAACGTTACGGCATTCCGGTGGCGGCACATCCAAATGTGAAGGGTGACTTCCAGCGTTCGTTGCAGCAGTCGCAGCTGTTTGGGATGTCGTTCAATGGTGAGTGCGAGCTGCCCGACCGCGACTTGAAGGATGGCGAAATCATCAAGGTAGGGGAGAGCACTTTGGAGGTCATTTGCACCCCTGGCCATGCCGAGGGTAGCATCAGCCTTTATGCCGAAATCGAAGGTTGGGTCTTTACGGGCGATGCGCTGTTTTGCCGCAGCATCGGGCGCACAGATTTTCCTGGAGGCAGTTACGAAACGCTGCGCAATAGCATTAAGGAAAGGCTGTTTCACCTGCCCGACGACACGGAAGTGTTGTCAGGCCACGGTGAAAGCACAACCATCTTCGATGAAAGGAAATATAACATGTTCCTTTGATGAAGAGGCTGTTTAATATATTGGTTTTCTGTTGTTTGTCGTTGACTGCCTTTTCTCAAGAAGAAACGCGTGTTGTTGACAGCCTGCTTCGTGTATTGGACCATCAGGAAGGCCGTGACAAAGTGCTGACAATGATAGAGCTGACTTGGGAATTCTATGACATTTCATACGATGATTGCATTGATTGGGGTGAAAAAGCTATTAACGAAGCCCAAAATCAGTGCTTTAAAGATTTGGAAGCCGACGCCATGTATGCTTTGGGTATGCAATATGGGTATCATGGAGATCTTGATTTGTCGCAGGAAAAGCTGAGGGAAGCATTTAGATTGCATGAAATAGTTGGTAACGAGGCAAGAGCTTTTGAAGACCTATGGAACCAAGCCCGCTTTGAGCAAAAAAATGGTAATATTGATACATCATTTCAGATTTATGAAAAGGTGTTAGTTTATGCTGAAAAACGTCAAGATAGTATAGCTATGGCCCAAGTCTATACAAATATGGCCATAATACAACATCAAAAAAACGATTTTGTGCAAGCTGAAAAGAATCTTAAGAAATGCTTTGATATTTATAATTCAATTCCTGACACTGTGTGGGTGTTAAGGACAGAAACCAACATGGCAGGTATTTATATGGAATGGGGTAAGTATTCTGAAGCTAAGCGTCTTTTCTTGGATGCTATTCCCAAAATGGAGGCCATAGGCGACTATGGTATATTGGTAAGTGTATATAAAAACTATGGTCAGCTTTTTGTGAAACAGACCATGGATTTTGATTCGGCGAAATATTATTTTGAGAAGGCATATTCAATAGTCGAATTATTGGAAGAAAATGAAATAAAAGTACCAATCACTGATAAAGTGAATATTTTAGTTGAGTTAGGGAATTCAGATTATAACCAAGATAATTATCTAGAGGCCATTGAGAAATATAAAGAAGCGTTTGATTTAGCTGAGTCAAATGCATACTATGCAGGCCAATTGCAGGCTTGTATGGGACTTGGAACTGCCTATTCATGCCTTACAAAGCCATCAGAATCGCTATATTATCTGAATCTTTTTTTCGAGTTGGAAGAGAAGTCGGGGATAACTATTGCGCATTCATCAATGAGGCTCTCGCTTATGCTTAATTATGCACGTCTTGGTAAATTCGATGAATTGGAATCAGAACTTAGTGATTTTGAAGAGGATTATAATGGCATTCTTCGTGAAAATGTAGACATTTATGACCAGCTTCAAGATTTGCAAAATGAATTGAGCGACCTCTTTAACGAGTACGACTCCCAAAACACCCAAATACAAACCCTCCAAGCCCAACGCAACCACTACCGCTTAGCCTTTTTCGGCCTTTTAGCCATAGTGCTTTTCATGGCGGTTTTGTTTGTGGCCTACAAAATTGTTCGGAAAAAACGCTTAAAAGTGTGAAATCTTGAAATAAAACCCTACCTTTGCACGAAATTTTGATTCTTAAATCTTTAAATCTTAAATAAGTAACACGTTATGATCGAGAAAATCACATCATCACAACAAGCTATGGACCTGGAAGCCAAGTACGGTGCCCATAACTATCACCCGCTGCCGGTCGTCCTCGCCAAGGGTAAGGGCGCTAAGGTGTGGGACGTCGAAGGCAAAGAGTATTTTGACTTCTTGTCGGCCTATTCCGCTGTCAACCAAGGCCATTGCCACCCGAAAATCATCAAGGCCATGACCGACCAGGCCGAACGCCTCACCCTCAGCAGCCGTGCCTTCTATAACGACGCACTCGGCGTGTGGGAGAAATATGTGACCGAATACTTTGGCTACGACAAGGTGTTGCCCATGAACTCGGGCGCCGAAGCCGACGAGACGGGACTGAAGCTCGCCCGCCGTTGGGGTGTCGTCAAGAAAGGTATCCCGAACGACAAGGTGAAGATCGTGTGCTGCGAAGGTAACTTCCACGGCCGCACCATCACCATCATCACGATGAGTAACGACCCCGAGTCGTATGCCAACTACGGCCCTATGACTCCCGGTTTCATCCGCATCCCTTACAACGACCCCGACGCACTGGAGCAAGTGCTGGCTAAGGAAGGTAAGGAAATCGCTGGTTTCCTGCTGGAGCCTATCCAAGGTGAGGCTGGCGTCTATGTGCCGGATGAGGGCTACCTGAAGAAGTGCTACGACATCTGCAAGAAGTACAACGTGCTGTTCATGGCCGACGAGGTGCAGTGCGGTATCGCCCGTACGGGTAAGATGCTGGCTTGCGACCACGAAGGCGTGCGCCCCGACATCCTTATCTTGGGTAAGGCCCTCGGTGGCGGTGTGGTGCCGGTGTCCTGCGTCTTGGCCGACGACGACATCATGCTGAACATCAAGCCCGGTGAGCACGGCTCGACCTTCGGCGGCAACCCGATTGCTGCACGTGTGAGCATCGCCGCCCTTGAAGTCATCAAGGAAGAGCACCTGATGGAGAACGCCGAGCGTCTTGGAAAGATTTTCCGTGAGGAAATTGGCAAGATCAAGAGCCCGATGATCGAGAAGGTGCGTGGTAAAGGCTTACTCAACGCCGTTATCATCAAACCCAAAGACGGCAAGGAAGCTTGGGATGTGTGCCTCAAGATGCGTGACCTCGGCCTGCTGGCCAAGCCCACCCATCAGCACATCATCCGCTTCGCTCCGCCCTTGGTCATCACCGAGGCTGAGCTCCGCGAAGCCATCGAAATCATCAAGAAGGCTATCGCCTCGTTCGAGTAATCAAATTGGGCTAGCAGCAAAAAAAACCTTCCAATTGGAAGGTTTTTTTTTGTTTGGACTTACATAATTGTCCAATCATTTATGAATAAATTCATTCATATTGTTGGAAATGTGTTATTTTTGCTGGATAATTCAAAGAATCATATAATATGTTACCAAAAGTATCCATTGTTATTCCAGTTTATAATGTGGAACCATATATTGAAGAATGTTTACAATCAGTAATGCGACAATCTTATAGGGGAGAGATTGAATGTATCCTTGTTGATGATTGTGGTACTGATAACAGTATCGAAGTCGCGGAACAACTTATCGCGGATTATCATGGTACCATCGATTTTAAGGTTTTGCATCACGAACACCACAGAGGCGTTTCTGCAGCAAGGAATACAGGCATGGATGCCGTTTGTGGTGATTATGTTTTTTTTCTTGATAGCGATGATTGGATTTCAGACGACTGTATTGAAAGATTGACGGGACCTCTTAGCATTAAACAGTATGATTTTGTTATGGGACATAATGAATATGATGGTAAGGATATGTTCGTTACGTGTCCTGAAGGAGAATATCATAAGTACGTAATGAAATCGGGAGGTCACAGCAGGAAATTGCTTAAACCGATTGGCCCAAGTGGAATTCCAGTGGCTGTATGGAATAAGTTATTCAGAAAATGTTTTCTTGTTGACAATCAATTGTATTTTGAAGTTGGAAAGATTTACGAGGATACTATTTTCTCATTTGATTTATCATTTGTTGAAAGGAATTATTATGTAGTTAATTCAATCACTTATTATTATAGAAGTAGGGAAAACTCTATCTCTACAAACCCAAACCAATTTGATAGGATAGTAGGTCATGTTGGCTTATATCAAAGTTTGAGAAATCGTGCCAGTCAAGAAAAATATAAGGGTTTTGATAGAATCTATGATGCCTATCTGTATTGGGTGAAGATAATTTTTGGAAGGTTTGCGAGTGTTGAGATGGATGAAATGATGCTCGACTATATCCAAAAGGAAACCTATGGCTTTCTTGATGTCATTCCCAATATAACATACTTAAGCAATAAACATGATAGAGTGATTTATTTTTTCTGTAAAAAAGATCAGTCTTATTCGCGCTATCAATATGTCATACAGCAATATAACGATAAGTATGCTCACCGATTATCGGGAAGGATTATGAGAAACCTTTTGGGTCTGATTCCTTTCAAGAAGGAAAAACCCTAAATTCCTTTGTGTTCAACATATTAGTATCCAAAGGGCAAGCACCTGGTTTCGTGTGTTGGTGGATAGGTTCGCGGCATTATAAGATTATTTTGTTGTCTGTAAAAACATATTCAACGGCCTCTTCGTATTCCTTTAGCGCATTAATCTTCTTGATTTTCCTCCAAACCACCAGAGGTTCCTCAAAGCTGTTCATCAGGTACGACCACAATTCCTTCATGCGTCCCAATACTTTCGGGCTTCCACCCGCATGGTGCAGGCGGTCTTCATATAGGTCTATGACGTAATTGCGTAGGCGTTCTGTCCTTTCAGGTGCATTGTATGCGCTTCCACAAATCTCCTCCGCCAAAAAAGGATTGGCAAGCAATCCACGTCCTAGCATAAATTGGTTAACAGGCTGCACCGCTTCTCGAATCTTTTCAAAGCTTCCCACCGAAACAATATCCCCATTATACACTAACGGCGCTTTAATAAAAGGTATCAACGCCGCAAACCGTCCCACATCAGCCTCACCTTTGTAAAGCTGTTTTCCAATGCGCGGATGAATAATCAATTCACTAAGCGGAAACTTGTTGAAAATCGGGATGATGGCATCAATCTCTTCGGGACTGAAATATCCCAAGCGGCATTTCACGCTAAACTTGATGTCGATTTCCTCGAAAACTCTTTTCAGCATCGCATCCACTTTGTCGGGATAGGGGAGGAGTCCACAGCCGCGTTTTTTGTTTGCCACTCTTGGGAACGGACATCCCATGTTGAGGTTGATTTCCTTGTAACCTAATTGTTTGCACTGCTTGGCAAAGCGCAAAATCTCTTCCGCATCAGTGCTGAGAATTTGTGGCGTAAGGGTTTCCACATCATTGTATCTCGGGTCGATTTCCTCGCCTTGCAGGTTCTTGGCGTGGTCTTCTTTATGGATGCCTGTGAAAAATGGCGTGTAGAACTTGTCGATGCCGCCAAAATGTCGCTTGAAGACATTTCGGAAAGGCGCATCGGTGATGCCTTGGAAAGGCCCTAACGATAGAATAGGCTGGCTCATTTTTTCTTGTGCTTGGCGGACTTGTTGTCGGCTCTGTTCCATCTAATGAGACTCACGGCACCAAAAGTGATGAGCAGCACAAAGGTAAGATACACTGCGATTCGGCTGAGATAGTCGCCGTGCTTGGCATAGAAGGTGACTTTGTTGTTCGCTTTCAAGGTCTCGCGGATGGCATCAGGCACCCAATAATGCGTTTGTTGCAGCACATCGCCGCGCTGATTGATGAATCCTGAGCGTCCCGTGTTGGCCGAGCGGGCAATGCAACGGCGGTTTTCGATGGCTCTCAATTTTGAGAACTCGAAGTGCTGACGATATCCAGGCGTGTGTCCCCACCAGCCGTCGTTGGTAATGACAAAAACCAGGTCGGCTCCTTTCTTGCAGAACGAGCTGACATACTCGCCGAAGGCCGACTCGTAACATATCGGCACCGCCACTTTGTGCCCGTCGAAGGTCATGACTTTCGATTCGGGGTCGGTCTTCAAGGTGCCACGAGCGATGCCCATGGTGAGGCTGAAGTTGCGCAAAAACCCCATCCACTCGGGAATGGCTTCCACCGCTGGCGTAAGTTGCGACTTGTTACGGTGCTGCAAATGAATGGTGTCGATGAGCAACGCCGAGTTGTGGCAATAGTAGTAATGGTTGTTTCCCGCAGGCCGTGCCGGGAAGTCGTCTTCCATGCCTTTGGGGACCCATTCGTAGGTGGTGCCACCAATGACGAAGGCCATCTGAGGGAACTGTTGGATATAGCCGTGCAAGGTGTTGAGCGCCTTGGCTTTCTCGATTTCATGCAGCCAGATGCCTTCCTGGATGGCCGACTCGCTGCTGACCACAAAGCGCGTTTTCGGTGTCACTAATGGTAGCGACAAGTTTATGTTATTTTGTATGACTTGGTCGTAGAATTGGCTGTCGAACTGCTCGTTCCACGGGTCGCAGTTTTGTTGCACGACGATGACTTCTGTGTCGATGCCTTGGTCTTCGTAGTGTTTGTAAATGTGAGTGCTGACGAGAATAGGCACAAGGAGTATCACCACCTCAGTGCCAATATTAATAAGGAGCGGCTTCGTTTCTTTCGATTTGAAATGTAAGATGATATTGGTAATCAATATGTTGACCAATAGTATCCATAGGGTTCCGCCCACCACGCCCGTGTATTCATACCATTGAACCCATTCATGTCGGGTGCTGAACACATTGCCGAGATTGAGCCAAGGCCATTTGATAGACCAAAGGTAAGTCAGGTATTCAAACGCCATCCAGTAGGGGATGAGGATGAAGTTGCCCCAAGGTTTGTTGCACACTTTTTTCTTCGTCAGATGGAAAAGCCAAAACACGGTGGCCATGAAGAGCGCGTTCAGGATCCATGCAAGAATGGCGGCAGGGGTGGCGTTCCACACCCACCAGGTCGTGGCCGTGTTCCAAACGAAGAAAGCTAGAAACGAAAGCCAAAACATCTTCCCTTTTTCGCCTTGTGCAATGCGGTTTTCAAGCAGCAACAAAGGCACCAAGCCGATGAAAGCCAACGGTGCGATGCCCCATGTGGGCCATGCCGCCGTCAGCAAACCGCCCGTCAGAAGGGCCATTATTATATTGCGTGCTTGCGGTCCCTGAGCCCGTCGAAGGGCCGCCGAGTCATGTGTCTTTTTCTTTGCCATCTCTTTGTCGAATAAGTATGCAAAAATAGAGAAAATCTTTTTTTTCAGCCTTTATTTCAACAATTAAACAACTCAACAATTCAACAATTAACAATAATTCCTATCTTTGCAGCAAATTTTTATCCAATGAAGAGAACGTATAAAGTAGCAGGTCACAAGTTTGCCGTTGTCATGCCTGACCACAATTTGGCTTGGAATGAGATGAGTTCTTGCGAACCGTTTGTTTGTGAGGATGCCGACGAGTGCCTTTTTACGGCCGAATTGTTGGATGCCATGCCGGATACTTCAGGAAAGCAGAAGGTTACGGTCGGTTGTGAAGGCCCCGATATGCCTCGTGTCGAGTTGTTCGAATGGAATGGTGAATGGTTGATGGAACTTGCTCCAACGTTGGAAGCACCGGTGAGGGCTTATCTGATTACCGACAAGGCTTTCTCGAAGGGCAGATTCCGTCTGTTGGGCAGCATGAGATTTTCGTTGAGTACGGTGCTGATGCTGATGTTTGCTTTTGCTACCGCACGCAAGAATACCTTGCTCATGCACGCTTCGGTGACGATGAAAGACGGCAAAGGCTATGTGTTTTTGGGGAAGAGTGGTACGGGTAAGAGCACGCATAGCCAGTTGTGGATTAATAATATAGGAGGTTGTTCCTTGTTGAACGACGACAACCCCGTGATACGTGTCATGGACGATGGCGAAGTGCGTGTCTTTGGCTCCCCATGGAGCGGCAAGACGCCTTGCTACCATAATGTCGATGTGCCTGTGGGTGCCATCGTCAATCTTCATCAGGCCAAGAAGAACGCCATCAGGAGGTTGTCGTTGGTGGAAGCTTACGCGGCCATGTATGTGTCTTTCTCGGGTTATCGCTTCATAAAGGATATGGCGGATGGACTTCATGCCACCAACGAGAAGATTGTCAGCACGGTGCCATGTTATGGTCTCGATTGCTTGCCCAATGCTGAAGCTGCTTGGCTTTGCTATAAAACCGTTTCGCAGTAATGGAGCGTCAGTATACGCTGAATCACAGGGACTTGGAATCCTTGAAAGAAGGCAAGGTGGTGGCCATCATTCCGGTAGGCATCAGCATGTTGCCCTTCATCAAAGGCGGAACGTGTCGCGTGTATCTGTTGAAAAAGGAAAAAGTGGAGGTGGGCGATATCGTGTTGGCGGATTATCATGGCAGGCATCTGTTGCATAGGGTGTATGCCATCGATGGTGAAAGGATTACCTTGATGGGTGATGGCAACCTTGAAGGCACCGAGGAGGTTAAGGCAATGAATATTATGGGTACCGCCGTTGAAATAGTTGGCCCCGATGGCCGTCATCGTCAGCCGAAGAAAGCCTGGCTGTGGCGTCATCTTTTGCCCATTAGGAGATACTTGTTGAAGATACATAGGAAACTTAGTTAGCGATTGATAGTTATGAGGTATGAAGTATGAGGTATGAAGTATGAGGTATGAGGTATGAAGTGTGAGGAATGCTGAATGCTGAATGCGGAATGATGGAATCTTTTAATCTTGAATATTAAATCTTGAATTTTGAATCTTGAATTTTGAATCTTTAAATCTACCCTATAATGAAAACTAAAAAAGGCTATAGAATGCGTCCTTTGGGCAAGGAATACATCCTCGTCGCCGAAGGATTGGAAGTGGAGAACGCCAACCAGATGATTTCGATGAATGCCACGGCAGCTTTCCTTTGGGAAGCAGTGGAAGGCAAGGATTTTGATGCCGAAACCTTGGCTCAACTCCTTGTGGATGAATATGGTATTGACATTGAAACGGCTAAAAAGGATGTGACTCCCCTCCTCCAAACCTGGGAAAAGGCTGGTATTATTAATTAATAAGGTGTATGACCCAATCCGAAACACAGTATTTTGCACTGCTTCGTTCCGCCCTGTGGGATGAGCCTGTCGCCATCGACGGCCCCATCGATTGGAACGCGGTGATGCAGACGGCACAGCACCATGGCAACCAAGCCTTGATAGGCGGTGTGGCTTCGCAGATGACGGGCGACAACCGTCCCTCCGATGCCATGCTCGGCATGATGCGGACCGCCATGCGCAATAATCTGCTCAGCCAAATGCGGTTGAAACAGATTTTGGCTTCCGCCTTGGCCGCGCTGCGCCAGCACGACATTGAGCCGGTGCTGCTCAAAGGTTTCGGCTTGGCTATGCTTTATCCCAACCCCAATTTGCGACAGTTTGGCGACATCGACCTCTATGTGGGTCTCGGCAACTTCCACGAAGCTTGCGGCATACTGCGCACCTTGCCTGGCGGTTACAACTGGGGCGAGGTGAAAGACATAGGCCACCACTACAATATAGAGTTTGGCAACTTTCCCATGGAAATCCATCGCATGAGTGCCGAAGTGGTTGCCCCCAAGGACGCCGAGGTTTATGCTGCCATTGAGCGCGACGGTTTGCTTGATCATACGCAAAGCATCGATTGCGACGGCCTCGCCGTTACCATTCCTTCCAAGGAGTTCATGGTCTTTTACACCTTCTTCCATGCTTGGGAGCATTTCCTGACCTCGGGCGTGGGATGGCGGCAGATTTCCGATGTGGTCATGACCCTCCATGCCTATCACCAGCAGCTCGACCTCAACAAGTTGCAGCAATGGCTTGTCTCCATGCACTTGATGAAGCCTTGGCAGGCTTTCGGATGTTTGATGATGGAGCAACTTGGCTTGTCCGAAGCGGAGTTGCCTTTCTATGATGCCTCTGCCCGTCGCACGGCGCAACGTCTATACCTTAATGTGATGGAGGTGGGCAACTTCAGCCGCAACAGCAAGTTCAAACAATGCGACCCAAAGAACAAATGGGTGCGAAAGCTTCATTCGGTCATCGGCATTTTTGTCGATTTCTTCTATCGTGCGCGCGTCTTCCCTTCGGTGGCCTTCCGTGAAATGTTGGTTGCATTTGCCATGGCATGGCGGAAAGCCTTGCAGCCAAAGGATGCGGCAACGTGAAGTTCCCATTTTTATTCTCCCAAAAGAATTAATTTTTCAAAAAAAGTGAATTTTTTTGTTGCGTATGAAATAAATTATTATTTTTGCAGCCGAATTGTAACTGAAAAAGTGCCAATTAATTTAATTCAAATCAATAAACAAACAAACAAAAGTCTAACTAAAAAAGTACAAAAAAATGAAAAAAATGATGAAAAACTACGAAGCCCCTATGGCTGAAATGTTCGAAATGCAAATGCCTACCGTATTGATGGCCTCACGCCAACAGAGTGGTGGTTGGGAATTACCCACCGGTGGTAACTTAGGTGATTATGATGGTAATCATTAATCCAATGTTGCTTTAGCGAGAAAAAAATAGTACTATTAAAAATTTAAGAGCAATGAAGAAAACTATTAAAATGATTGGGATGGCTTGCTTAGTGGGTGCTTTGGCATTCGTTGGCTCATCCTGCAAAAAGAACAACACCGACAACACGTCGTCGATTAAGTTGGGTTTGCCTACACTGGAAGAAACATCCGTTGATGGCGAAAGAGTTTATATTGAATATTCTGACCTTGGTAATTCCACATTGTGGAGCAGAAACGATCAGGTTATGTACTATAATCTGAAGGATGATTACACTAAGTCCGTTCGTCAAGTTTATACCCTCTACGATGGCGCTGGTACTTCTGTAGCACACTTCAGTGGTCTTCCTTTGGGCGATGTTGAAGAAGGTGCACCAGGATATTTTGCTTTCTATCCTGCCGAAAAGGTTTTGAACGATGATAATGACCAATATCAGAATGGAATTGGTCCTCGTAATAGCCAGACCTTTACTGTGGATTCTATACAGAATTACAATACAAGTACAATGGATCCGACATCTTGCGTGTTGGCTATCAATGGCTTTGCTCCTGAGGAATCCTTCACCTTTGCCCATATCTTCGGTTTCGTGAGACTGAAACTGAAGGGCACTAAGGCTGTGGAATCGATTTCCATCACTGATAAGTCTTTCAATCTCACTGGTAAAATCACTATCGACCTTCCTGCCGTTAATTCTGTTAAGTTGAATCGACTTGTGAATATGATGCATGATGCTACCTATACATATGATGAAGTCAACGCACAGTTGCTTCCGTATCTCTATACTGATGGGGATGGTCTGCATTATAACAGTGTGCCTACTGGCAAGACCGTGAAGTTGCAGTGCGGTGGCGTTCAGTTGAATCCTGACAATTACACCGACTTCTACGTCACACTGCGTCCTGGTAGCTTGGGCAACGGTTTTGTGGTGACTGTGAAGTATACTGATGGTACCCAAGAAGTCTTCAGAAGATGCGATCCTGAAGCACAGGAATGGGGCTTTGATCCGGCTCAGACTGGCCACTATGTCCCAGGTACTAATATTGCTATGTTCCCGAGATATTTCACCGTTCTGCCTGGCACAGTTTTGGGTATCAGACTCAACTAATCTACGGGATTATTTGAAATCAAAAAAAAGCATCTCCCCTCGGGAGGTGCTTTTTTTGTGTTGTGCCGTTGGCCATTGTAGGGCTGTCGTATTACGGTTGATGTAGGGCTGTCGTATTACGGCAGCCGCTTTCGTGCGGTGTGGCTGCCACGGTTCCTGAGCTTGTCGAAGGACGGTGCGGCAGCCCTACAGGCATAAACAAAAAAATAGAGACGCATTCAATGCGTCTCTACGATTTGGGTGGTACCGACGGGAATCGAACCAGTGACACGAGGATTTTCAGTCCTCTGCTCTACCAACTGAGCTACGGTACCTCCGTTGAATCTTTCGATTTGCGCTGCAAAATTACAACTTTTTTCGTTTATGGCAACAAAAAATCATCAAAATGAACATTTTTTTTGCCGAAGAAATTATTTTATATTGAAAATCAGATTATTGCATAATTTGGTTGGGATTTTAGGCAATAAAAATTTGCCTATGGAGTTAAAAAATCGGATATTTGCACGCTCTAACCCCCACCCATCCCCCCTTTAGGGGGGCAAGGGGGGTTAAAGAGCCCTACTTAAAACTATTGTTTTATGAGTTTTATGAGAACTACTTTCTTGAAAAGCATTTTGATAGCTACGTTATTCGCTTGGATTGGGACGGATGTCATGGCTCAAGCCGACGTGGATTCGCCATATTCCTTGTTTGGTGTGGGGCAGGTGAGAGACAAGGCCATGAATGTCAGGCAGAAAGGCATGGGTGGCACCTCTTACGCCATGTTTGGCATCGGGATTAATGCCGAGAATCCGGCTTCATACGCCAAAATCGACTCGTTGGCATTCCTCTTCGATGCAGGCCTCTACTTCAAGACTTCGAACTTCAGGACCTCATCCCTCTCCGAACAATCAGCCAATGCCTCGTTCGACCATATCGCCATGGCTTTTGGCCTCACCTCGTGGTGGAAGTTGGCCTTAGGTGCACAGCCTTATAGCACAGCGGGCTATACGATGGTGGTGAACAACAACAAACCCGATGTCGGTAACTACGCCACGCGCTTCAAAGGCACGGGTGGCCTCAATGAAGCTTACATAGGCACTGCGTTCAAGTTGGGCAAACATTTTGCGCTCGGGGCCAACGCCTATTATGTGTTTGGCAACACTAAAACCGAGACCACACTTTATTTCCCCGATTCAGTGTATATGATTGGCACACGTCGCAATCTCGACCTCATGGTGAGTTCCTTCATGTTCGACTACGGCCTGCTGTTCGACACCAGTTTAGGTAACGACTTGAGCCTGAGCCTCGGCCTTACCTATACACAACCCGTCGCGTTGCGTGGCAAGCAAACCCTGTTCATCCGTTCCATCGAGACTACCCAGGACACAGATATTGAATATGTGATCGATACCTTGGTCAACGTGACTTCGACGACCAAGACGCACATGTATCAAGGCTTCGGCTTTGGCGTGGCCTTGCAGAAGAACGATCGTTGGACCCTTGGTGCCGATTTCAACTGGAACCAGTGGTCGCGTTTTTCCCGTGAGGGTGTCACCGATGCCTTGCAGGATTCTTGGAGCGTGTCGGCGGGATTCGAGTTTACCCCTTCCCATTCCTCCATTTCGAGTTATTTCAGGAAGATGTCGTATCGTTTTGGCGGCTTCTATGAGCATGGCATGATTTCGCTTTTGGGCAACGATGGCAAGGAACATAGTATTAATAAGGTGGGTGCGACGATAGGTATGTCGTTCCCCTTGCCTAAAAGTCTGTCGAAGATGGAGTTGGCTTTGGAAGTCGGACAATACGGTACGCGCGAAGGTGGGCTGATACAAGAGCAATATGCCAAGCTGAACGTGGGCGTTGCCGTGTTTGAGCATTGGTTCATGAAAAGAAAATACAGATGATTTCATGCCCGAATTCATTTTGGAACGATATTTGAAGAAAGCGTAAACAAGTTAAACCATTAAAATAAGAGAGAGATGAAAACTAAAAGATTTGTGTTGATTGCCGTCATGATCGGAATGGCAATGAGCGTTTCAGCCCAAGAGGCAAAGGAATCGAAGTATGGAGCCGACAGCGTGGCATGCGTAACCAACCTGTCCACCTATCGCGAGTACTTCAAGCAATGGGAGGCCGCCAAGTTTGCCCCCGAGTCCATCAGTGCTGAGATGGTGACCGCTTGGAGACAGGTGTTCCTCAACTGCCCTCGCGCCAGCCAGTACACCTACACCAACGGTGAAAAGATCATGGAGTACTTCATCCGCACCAATCCTGCCCAGAAGGATGCCTACATCGACACGCTGAACATGTTGATGGACGCCCGTGCCCAGTATTTCTCCGTCGACCCGAAGACGGGCAAGTCGCAAGTGGCCAGCATCATGGGTAGAAAAGGCCTCCTCATCTACACTTATAACAAGAACCGTTATGAAGAAGCCTACAACGTGCTGAAAGATGCCGTCGCCTTGGATGCCTCGCAACTGCAGGGCGCCTACATCGATGCTTACTTCAAGGCCACCATCGACATGGTGAACAACAACAAAGCCGAGAAGATGACCATCATCAACGTGTATCAGGAACTTTCCGAAGTGGTCGATAACAACATCAGTGTCTTGGCTGAGACCGAAACCGAGCTCGTGCAAGCCAAGGAAGATGCTGAGGCCGCTGGCGATACCGAAGCTGTGGCAGGTTTCGACAAGCAGATCGAAAAGAATGAGAAGACCATCAATATTAATAAAGGTGTGAAGAGCAACCTCGACAACTTGTTCCAGCCCTACGCCTCTTGCGACGACCTGATCAAGGTGTTTACCGCCAAGATGGCCGAGACTCCCGACGACGTGGTGCTCCTCAAGCGCATCACCACCATCCTAGATAAGAAGGACTGCACCGACTCGAAGCTCTTCCTCGACGCTGCCGTCAAGCTGAACGAGCTGGAACCCAGCCCCGAGGCTTCCTACAGCTTGGGTATCAAGTTCTTCAAGGATAAGAAGTGGAGCGATGCCGCCACCTTCTTCGATCAAGCCACGAAGACCGAGAACAACGACCGTAAGTATCGTGCCTACCGTAACTTGGGCATGTGCTACCAGAACATGGGCAACTTGAGCCGCGCTCGCGACATCTTCAGAAGAGCCGCACAGGTCGACCCGACCAACGGCGAGCCTTACCTCCTCATCGGTATGCTTTACGCCGAGAGTGCCAAGCAGTTCAGCGGTGAAATCGAAAGCAAGGCTGTGTTCTGGGCTGCCGTCGACAAGTGCAACAAGGCCAAGGCCGTCGACCCGTCCTGCTCCGAAAAAGCCAATGGTTTGATTCGTGCCTACACTGCCGCCTTCCCGTCGATGGAGACCATCTTCTTCAACGACTACAACGAAGGACAAAGCTTCCAAGTGGGTGGCTGGATCGGCGAAACGACGACCATCAGAGCAAAGAAATAATTGAAACGCCTACTGAAAATAGGACTCACACTCAACATCACAGCCTTCGTGGCTGTGATGTTGTTTTCGTGTTCAAACCCCGATGCCGTGGTGATGGAGATGGGGTCGGACGACACGCTGTCGGGCATCATTGCCGATAGCGTGGTTTTCTATCGCAGTGACTCGGGCTTCGTCACCCTCGAACTCCACACCCCCCGCATGGTGCGCATGGAGACTGGGGCCGACATCATGGAGTTCCCGCTCGGTTTCGACGTTTACATGTACGACCATCAGACCCTGACCTCCGAGCTTCATGCCGACTACGGCAAGAGTTTCGGCAAAAGCCGCTTGATTGAAGCCCAAGGAAATGTCGTCGTGCAGAATTTCGGCAGCGACGAAATCATGTACTCTGACAAACTCTTCTGGTATCAGGATTATAAGATGATCTATACCCACTCGCATGTAAAGATTGTCACGCCCGACAAGCAAATCGAGGCCGACAGTTTGGTGGCACGCGAGGATTTCTCGGAATATACCATGTATTCGGGCAGCGCATTGCTCGACATCAACGATGAGGAATAGGCCATGGACAGTTGGATTATCGTAGCGATTACCTTGTTTTTCTCGGCCCTCTGCTCGGGTTTGGAGATTGCTTTCAACAGCATCAACCGCCTGCAATTGGAAGTGGAGTTGACGAAAAACACCTTTTCCGCAAAAATCATTAGCCTGTTCTACAGGAACCAGTCGCGATTCATCACCTCGCTGCTGTTGGGCAACAACATTGCGCTCATCATCTATGGCATGAGCATGTCGCAACTCTTGGACGTGCCTGTCCATCAATGGCTGCAAGCCATTTCGCTCGACAACGACTTCATGGTGCTGTTGGTGAAGACCGTCCTTGCCACCTTGTTAGTGCTGTTGGCGGGCGAGTTTCTGCCCAAGATGCTGTTTCGCATTAATCCCAATGCCATCCTGTCGTTTTTTGCCTTCCCGACATTCCTCTGCTATTGCCTGCTCTACCCGTTGATTCTCATCTACACGGGCATTTCAGAGTTCATCATCCGCTATGTGTTGCGATTGAAGGTGGACCGGGAGGAATACAAGTTCAGCACGGTCGACTTGAACGACTACATCGCCGAATATGCCGATACCCAGGAGGCCGACGAAGACATGCAGCAGGAAATCCAACTCTTCCAAAACGTGATGGAGTTTCGTTCGGTGAAGCTCCGCGAGTGCATGGGACCGCGCAACGAGATTGAATCAGTGAAGATTACCGACTCTATAGACGTTGTGAAAGCCCGTTTCGAGGAAACCAAGCATTCCAAACTCATCGTGATAGGGGAAAGCATCGACGATATTGTGGGGTATGTCCATCTCAACGATGTAGTGCGTGCCATTGCCGAGCATCTTGATGTGACCATGGAGGACTTGGTTCGCACCATCGACTTCTTCCCCGAGACGTATACTGCTGACCGTCTTCTGAAACATTTCATTCAGAAACGGCAAGGCGTGGCCGCCGTCGTCGACGAGTTTGGTGGTACGGCAGGTATTGTCACTATGGAGGACGTGGTGGAAGAGATTTTTGGTGAAATCGACGACGAATACGATGTGGAAGAGGAAGTGGAGCGTGTTATCGACGACAACACCTATGTCTTCTCGGCACGCTTAGAGATTGACTATCTGAACGATACATACAAGTTCGATTTGCCCACAAGTGACGATTACGAGACCTTGGCGGGCATGATTCTCCACTACTGCGAGAGCATTCCAGAGCAAGGCGAAGAGCTTACCATCGGCAAATATCGGGTGAAAATACTGAAGGCATCCAACATGAAATTGGACGAAGTGGAGTTGAAAGTTAGTGATAAATAATTGATTACAAGCTTGTTATTGGAATAAAAAGGGCGTATTGCCTTTTTTTGAAAAATAAAAATCAAACATTTAATCCCACGCGTTGAAATCTTTACTAAATTTGCACGCTCAAAATTGAAGTTTAAATAGTTTAAAAAATAGAGAAATTTAAGTTATGGCAGCAATTGAAAAAATCAGAAGACATTCCGGATTGTTGATCGCAATTATCGGTATTGCATTGTTAGCGTTTGTCTTACAAGACCTTTTCCAAAGTCAGGGAAGAAACACAGGCCCTAAGGTCGCGGTTGTCGATGGAGACGAGATTTCCGTGAGGGACTTTGAGCAGCTCAAGGACAAGAACCTTGAGAACAGAAAGGCACAAAGCAACAACAACAACCTTTCTTCCGCTGAAACTTACAACATCTACAACAGCACGTTGGAAGAAATGATCAAGGACAACCTCATGACCAAGGAATACGATGCCGCTGGCGTGGGCATCACCGCTGAGGAACTTTACGACCAGATGACGGGCGACCACCCGCATCAGTGGATGGTACAGAGCTTCAGCAATCCCGATGGTACCTTCAACAAAGAGGGTGCTTTGGATTATCTCCAGAATCTCGACCAACTTCCGCCCCAATATTACGACCGTTGGCTCGAGTTCGAAAAAGGCATGAAGAAAGACCGCTTGGAAAACAAGTTCAACAACTTGGTGAAGGCTTCCTATTTCCTTCCCACCGCTTTGGCTGAGAAATACTACCAGAACAAGAATGCGAAGGCTTCCGCCGATGTCATCGTGCTGCGTTATGCCAGCATCCCCGATTCGACTGTGGTCGTCACCGATGCCGACAACAAGGCTTTCTATGAAGAAAACAAGTACCGTTACGAAACGGACGAAAGACGCGACATTGAGTATGTCGTTTTCGACATTAAGCCGTCGCAGGAAGACCGTGAGGACGCTTTGAAGCATGTGGCTGGCATGAGAGAAGAATTTGTCAATACTGAAAATGTGATCAGCTTTGTCAACGCCAACTCCGACCAACGTTACGACAGCACTTGGGTAGGTCAGAAGGACGTGCCTCAAGCCATCGAAAAGGCTATCTTCGAAGAAGGCAACGGCGTCGGTTTCGTGTATGGCCCATACGAGGATGGTGAAGCTTTCAACCTGGTCCGCATCGTTGACCAACAAAGCCGTCCCGACTCACTGAAGGCCAGCCATATCCTGATTGGTTATGAAGGCGCTTTCAGAAGCGAATCCAAGCTTACCGAAGAACAAGCCAAGGCCAAGGCCGACAGCCTGCTGAACGTGCTGAAGAGCAATCCTAAGAACGAAGAGTTGTTTGCTGAATTAGCCAATCAATTCACCGAAGACCCCTCCGGCAAGGAAAAGGGTGGTGACTTGGATTGGTTCACCGATGGCCAGATGGTGCCCGATTTCAACGAGTTTGTGGTCAACAATCCCGTTGGTGCCATGGATGTGGTGAAGACCCCCTTCGGTTTCCATGTCATTAAGATTACCGGAAAGACCGAACCCCAACCCAAAGCTCGTTTGGCTTACTTGAAGCACGAAATCACCCCCAGCAATAAGACTTACAAGGCCATCTTTGCCGAAGCTAACAAGTTCGTCATCGAAAACAGAACCTACGACAAGTTCAACCAAACCATCGAAGAGCAAGGTCTCACCAAGCGCACGATGCCGAGAATGAGCAAGTCGACCACGCAAATTGCTGGTATCGACAACCCGCGTGAAATCGTTCGTTGGGCTTTCGATAAGAATAGAAAAGAAGGCGATATTTCCGAAAAGATCTTCGAAGACGACAACATGTTTGTCGTGGCTGCTTTGACGGGCATCGTCAAAGAAGGTTTTGCTCCTTTGAGCATTGTCGCCGATCAAGCCAAGTATCAAATCATCAATAAGAAGAAGGGTGAGATGGCCGTTGAAAAGATGAAGGCTTGCGGTAGCGATGTGAACAGAATGGTCAACGAATTGGGTGCTGAGTCGACCACGGTTTCGGATGTCACTCTCGATTCACGTGTACTTGGCAACTTTGGTGTTGAGGCCGACATTATTGGCACCATCCTCGGCATGAAGGAAGGTGAGGAAGTGGGTCCCATCGCCGGCAACTCAAGTGCATTCATCATCAAGAATGTGAAGATTGCCCAACCCGCTACACCTAATGACTATGCTGACATCATCAGGGAAAAGACCAGCCAGTTCACCAATAAGGTGGTGGGTAATGGCATCTACAATGCCCTGAGAAAGCAAGCCAATATCAAGGACAACAGAACCGATATCTTCTAATTATCTGAAGCATATTGGTGCTCAATCGGGAAAGGTGCGTTGCAAAACGCACCTTTTCTGCTTTTTGAAATACTAATTCAGGCGAAAATCCGTTCAAAATAGAGTTGAAGTGAAACCTAAAACATATTATCATGAAGAGATTACATTTTTTCTTGTTTGTTGCAGCTACGGCATGTCTCCTTGTGGGCTGCCGTAAACCCGCCGAAGTGTCGTTTGGCGTTCAGTCGCTGAGCGTTGCTGCCGAAGGCGGAAACTACACGGTTGAATTGAAGTCGAATGGCGATTGGAACATTGGTTCGACAGCGGACTGGCTCACGGTTTCGCCCACTTCTGGCAATGGTAGTGCTACGCTTTCGATTGTTGCACAGCCCAACACCGCTGAACAGGGTCGTAGCGTGGAGATTCGTGCTACTACTAAAGACAACTCGGCTTCGTTGACCATAAGTCAGGAGGGCACACCTTCTGGAGAGGACCCTGGTGGAGAAGATCCCGGCGGAGAGGACCCTGAGCATTTTCTTACCGTCACGCCGAATGAACTTCAATTCGTTTGTACAGGTGAAGACAAAGTGGTTACCATTGAATGTGATGAAGCATGGTCTATCGCAGGTGATACGGATTGGATAGCTTTTGATAAAACGGAAGGCGAAGGCAATGATGAGGTTGTCGTGACCGTGGGTGAGAATCCTTTGCATGAAATGAGGAGTGCTGAAGTGGAGTTCCGTTCGGCATCTGGCATTTTGGCTGTTATCAATGTGTCGCAAGAGGCTTCTCCCATTCAGCATTTCTTGAATGTCACGCCAAATGGGCTTTCTTTTGGCAAAGAAGGTGAAAGCATGGATGTCACAATCGAATGTGATGCAGATTGGCAGGTTGTATTTGATGCGGATTGGCTGACAGCCTCGGTGAATGAAGGTACGGGCAATGGAACTGTGACGTTTACAGCTTTGCCCAATGTTTTCATGGAGATGAGGGCAGTGATGGTGACGATTAATTCACGTCCGTTGTCACGAACCATCTCTGTGCGCCAATCGCCTGGCGACGAGCCTATTTGGGCCAATGTCACCCCCGACTCCTTGTTTGTGCCTCGTGCAGGAGGTAGCAGGTCGATTTCTGTCACTTCCAACCATACTTGGACAGTTACTGTACCTTCATGGATTACTATGCCGGTTGTTTCGGGAGAGGGCGATGCCACGCTTGAATTGATGGTGGATTACAATAGCTCTACTTCCAGTAGAATGGGTGAAATCATCGTACAACACGGAGCAGAGGTTTTGGCTACGGTTGTCGTGATTCAGGAAGGAATACCAAGCATCCTGACGACTGATGTCACAGAAATCAATTTGCCTGCTGAAGGCGGAGTGGGAATCATCCGTTTGACGGCTAACCAAGGATGGTGGATTCGCAATTCGGCCTCTTGGATTGAGTGTACCCCAATGGATGGTACAGGCGACATGGAGATATCCGTAAAAGCAGGTCCGTTGGAGACCGCAGAGCCTCGCGAATCAGTGATTACTATCAGAGGCGATTTGGGTGCTGTGGCTACCGTGACGGTACGCCAAATCCCATAAAGTCTAAAACAATGAACGAAAAAAGACGGCTATGAACCGTCTTTTTTTCGTTTGTAGGGCTCTGTTATTGAGTTAGAATCCAAAGCTGAACCAATACCAGAACTTGTTTTCCATTTCTTTCCAGGCTTGGCGCGTTGAGGCGGCGAAGTCGGAGGTATATTGGTTGAGAAGTTCTGTGGCTTCTTCTTTCTTATCTTCAGCAAGCAAGGCTTTGGCTTTGCTTTCGAGGGCAGGGATTTCGTCAAATGCCTTTTGCTCGAAGCGGTTGGCGTTGCTGAGGAGGGTTTGCTTGCAGCGGCCCCATTGCACGGTGGCTAATTTGTTGGCCTTGCGATAGTGCCAAATCCAAGCCTCGTCGCGGTAGCGCAGCTGACCGCATTTGTCGAAGCCGTCGGGCAGGGTGGTGGAGCCTGAGAAGATGGGAATGCGTGGGCTCTGGCCAGGATTGTCGCAAGCCATCCAACAGATGGCACCGATTTCATCGGGCATCCAGTTGCGGCATTGGATGATGTGGTGGTAGCTGCTCCATGCCACAGCCACGGTGCGTTGGAAATTGATGGTGCCGGGGGCGAGGTAGTTGAGTGTGTTCATCATCGCGCTGCCCACCCAAGGATTGGCCACGGGACTGATGATGGTGTCGTTCACCACACCGTCGTCGGTGCGTTTCTTGGCCACCATTTTTACGTTGCGGGTCATGTCCATGTCGGTGCCTTCGTAGGTGCTGCGGAAGAGTTCCATCACCTTACGCACGTCGACGTTTTCATCGGGTTTCACTGAGAAGGGCAGTTCGGGCATGTCGCGGTTGAGGTTCAGTGAAGGTGCCAGCTGGCTGAGGATGAAAAACTCGCGGTCGCTGTAGTTCTTGCCGCCACCATATTCGGCGCGGAAGGCTTTCCAGAAGATGAAGTCGCCCTTGCCGTCCCAGAGGCCATATTTCTTCGCCACGGCCTCGCAGTTGTCGGAGCAATAAAAGTCCTTGCTCTTGCGCTCCAGCTTGCCAATGCGGGCGATATTGGCCGAAACACCCACTTCGTCGTCGGGGATGCGCTTGGCTGCCCACACGCCTCCGATTTTGTCTGGCCCTTCGCCGAGGATTTCCATTTGCCACACCTCGTTCTTGTCGGCGATGGTGATGCACTCGCCACCGTCACCATAGCCGTATTCCTTCACTAATTTGCCGATGAGCTGGATGGCGTCGCGGGCGTTGTCGCAGCGCATTAAGGCCACACGTTCCAGCTCCTCAATCATGAACATACCTTTGTGGTTCACCAAGGTGTCAGGACCTGAGAAAGTGGTCTCGCCGATGGCCAATTGTTTCTCATTGAGGCAGGGATAGGCGGTGTTGAGGTAGGCGTAGGTGTGTTCTACCTGTGGGATTTCACCCGCTAATTCCACCTTGCGGTTGTCGAAGGGGTCTTCGGTGTGCATGGTGCCTTTGTAGACTTTGTACATTTCGCCTTTTTCGTGGTCGGCGGCAGGCTCCCAGCGCATCCAGGTGCGGTAGCGACCGTCACAGGTGTGTGAGGTGATGACGGAGCCGTCGGTAGTGGCTTTCTTGCCCACCATGATGCTGGTGCAGTTAGCCCCGACGAGGCGTTCGTTTTCGTCTTGTGCCATCGTGTTCAAGCCGATGAGCAGAAGAGCGGATAGGAGTAATGATTTGAATTTGAACATATTGGATGTTTAATTGTTGATTGTTTATTTGTTTAATTGTTGTGGGTTGCGAGTTTATGTCTTATGATGGGTTATGGAAGTCCAAAAATAGGAAAGAAAACGGTTGGTTCTGAGGTTTGAGACAAAAATCTGCATTATTCCCAAAACAATTCTTCTGCCACGCCATCGGCAAAAAGCATTTGCTTGTCGGTGAGGTAGAGGAATTCCCGTGTTTGCGTGAGGCGGCCTTGGGTAATCAAGGGCTGAGCATGTTGCTCGCAGTAAGTGGAAAACCTTTCGCCCATCTCGCGTTTGAGCCATTTCAGGTCGATGCCCCAGTGGGTACGCAGGCGCAGCATGACGTATTCGTCGTATAGCTGTTCGGGATTGAGGGTTTCTTTTTCCGACATGGAACGCGGGACTTCGGGACACGGGACTTTTTGGTCTCGTAGTCTCGCAGTCTCGCGTCTCGCGTCTAAGTATTTCTCCATGCTAGATACATTCCACTGCCGTGAAGCCCCATCAAACGAATGCGCCGAAGGCCCGAAGCCCGCGTAAGGCGTGCCGAACCAATACGAGGCGTTGTGCTTGGAGTGCATTCCTCGTTTGCAGAAGTTGGAAATCTCGTAATGCAGATAGCCATTTTCAGCGGCTCGTTTACAAAGGATGTCATAATCGCGCAGAGCATCCTCCTCGTTGACGGGCATGGCTTTGCCTTGCTCGATTTGCTTGGTCAAGATGGAATTGGGTTCAAGCGTGAGGGCGTAGGCTGAGAGATGGGGCAGGTCGTATGCAAAGAAAATGTCCAAATTCTTGTTCCACTGTTCGGCATTGGAGGTGGGCAAGCCATAGATGAGATCGATACTGATGTTATCGAAGCCTGCCGATTTGGCCCAATCGAGACATTGCAGGGCATGATGCGCATCGTGGCGACGGCTCAGATACTTCAAGTCGTCATCGAAAAAGCTCTGTATGCCAATGCTGAGCCTGTTGACCCCAAGTTGGCGCAAGTCTTTAAGGTATTCTAACGACAGCGTGTCGGGGTTGGCTTCAAGGGTGATTTCGGCGTTGGGGGCGACGGTGTAGGTTTTGTTTATAAGGTGCAGGATGTCGCCGATTTCCGTTACCCTGAGCAAAGAAGGCGTGCCGCCTCCGAAGTAGATGGTGTTGATGGGCGGTGTGTCTTGTTCATTCTCAAGCGCAGGGCATTGCGGTTCAAGCCCGCAATGAGGCCTTGGCTTGAGGTAGCCCTTTCTCCCAACGATTTCAGCCTTCAAGGCTTCCAAAAACCTGTTTTTCAGCTTCAAGGAAGGCAAAGAATAGAAACCGCAGTAGCCGCATTTCGACTTGCAGAAGGGGATGTGGATGTAGATGGCGGACACGATTGGTTAGTTGACAGTTGATAGTTAACAGTTGATAGTTGGGAGTTATAAAAAAATTGAGAGTTGAGTGGCTTTTGCCAACTTTCAACTCTCAATTTTTCAAAGTTCAATTAGATTTAGTTCTTTTTGCAGCAGCCGCAGATGCACTTGTAGCAAAGGCCAGCGAGGCAGGCGCCGACAAGCGGGGCAACGATGAAGAGCCACACTTGACCCATGGCACTCCAGCCTTCAGTGTTTGAGAACAAAGCAACGCCGAGTGAACGGGCGGGGTTGACGGAAGTGTTGGTCAGCGGGATGCTGATGAGGTGGATGAGCACCAGGGTGAGACCGATGGCCAGACCGCCGAACTTGCCGTTGGCGTGACTGCTGTCGGTGACGCCGAGGATGACCATCAAGAACACGAAGGTCAGCAGAGCTTCAACGAGGAAAGCACCGCCCAATGAGATGGCTTGGTAACCCGTTTCGGGGCCGCCACAAGCTTTTTGGAAAGCCTCACCAAAACCGTTGGAGGCAAAGACGCCAGTGGCACCGCCACCGATGGCATTCCAAATCACGAGGAGCAAAGCGCCGGCAATGATACCGCCGATGAACTGGGCAGCCCAGTAAACTAACATTTCCTTAAGGCTCATGCGGCCATTGACGAAGACGCCAAAGCTGACGGCAGGATTGAGGTGGGCACCCGAGATGTGACCGATGCCGTAGGCCATGGCCACCACGGTGAGACCGAAGGCGATGGCTACGCCAAGGAAGCCAACGTGTCCGAACAAAGCGGTTCCGCAACCGCCAAACACCAAAACGAATGTGCCGAACAATTCGGCGAAGAATTTGTTACTTGTCTTCATAACATTTTAAATTTTAGTTAGTTATTAGTTGATTTGATGATTTTACCCGTTTCGCAGCCCCTAGGGATTTCCCTTTGGGACACTGCAAATGTACGAAATAATCAAAGCGTTATGCTTTTTTCCTTGAATATTTTTTTCTTGATATAAATCAAAATTGTTGGGATCGGATGCATAAAACATACAAATGCGTTCAGCCTAAATTGGGCAAATGAGTGCTTTAACTCCCGTTTTTTCCGTTTCGTTCATTATTGCATCTTGGAGAAAAATTAGAAAAGTGTAACTTTGTGTCGTTAATGAAGTTAATGAATTGTTTTTTCCAGACCAGTGCTTTTTTAACTGGTCTGTTTTTTTGCCCAAACTAAAAGGCATTATTTATGCAACGCAGAACCACATACGAAGATGTAAACCGATACTTGTCGCCAAGACGTATAGCCTTACTCTCTTTGGCTATTACGTTGGCGTTTTATCTCGTCTACACTTTTACGCAATATATCGGCAAACCAGCATTCCCTTCTCCAAATGCAAAGGAAGATTCAAAGGCGGAAAAGTTTGACTCCGATGCTTCACATGGGAGAGATGTAGCTCGTTTTGAGGAAGCACGGCCTCCTCATGACCGGCCCCCAAGACAAGAGCATTTTGAAGGTCACCATCCAAAAGGCAAAGAACCGCATTTGCCCTATCTGATTTTGTTGAATGCGCCTCTTACGTTTGTGATGCTCTTTGTCCTCTTTTCATATATTAGGAGGGTTTTCACCGTCCAATTCAAAAAGGATTATTACGAAATTATAATCAACATTGTAGGCACTTTGTTGATAACCATAGCGTTAAGCACGTTGATTACGGTAATGGAGTTCAAGATTTGGCCCAATCTTCCCGGACCGCCCAAACCATTGATACATCATATCAAAATTGGTTGGTTAGGCGATTTGTTTTTGACGATTATCACCCTGCTGACGAGTTATCTGTTGCGTTCCATTTATCAAAGAAAGAAATTTGCTGTTGAAAACGAGGAACTTAGGACGGAGAATATCCGCTCTCACTATGAGGCCTTGAAAAGTCAGTTGGATCCACATTTTCTTTTCAACTCTTTGAATACGCTTCAGACTTTGGTGGAAATGGATCGCGACAAGGCCGGGGAATACATTCAGGAATTGTCGGCGGTGTTGCGCTATACCTTGCAGAATAAGGAAATGACCACATTGGAAGAAGAGTTGAAATGCGTGCAGGCCTATTGCAGCATGATGCAGATTCGCTATGGCGATAACTTGAAATTTGATTTTGACATTGATGATAAATATTTGGCCTATAACGTGTTGCCTCTTTCGATACAAGGCCTTATAGAAAATGCCATCAAGCATAATACCATCTCGAAGCGACAACCTTTGACGGTAACGATTGCCACTGATGCCCAAGGACGTGTCAAGGTTAGCAACCCCATTCAGCCGAAGGTTACCGAGGAAGAAGGCAACGGCATCGGATTGGCCAACCTGGCGGAGCGATATCGGCTCAGGTGGGATGAAAATGTCGAGATTTCGAACGACGGAACGATATTTAGTGTAACTTTGCCCTTGAAAGAAAACAGAAATACGATATGAAAGCACTCATTATAGAAGACGAAATCATGGCGGCCCAAAGCTTGCAAAAGCTGTTGAGTGAGGTAAGCCCCGAAACGGAAATCATTACCGTGCTGGAGACCATTGAGGACACCGTGTCATGGTTGGAGGAGAACCCCATGCCCGACTTGATGTTTATGGACATCCATTTGGCCGATGGTTCTTCCTTCGCCATTTTCGATCGGGTCGACATCACCTGTCCCGTTATTTTTACCACTGCTTATGATGAGTATGCGCTTAAGGCCTTTGAGGTAAACAGCATCGACTATCTTTTGAAGCCTATCAGCAAGGATGCTTTGGCGCGTGCCATACGCAAATACCACATGGTCGGTCAACGAGTGCAAAATGATAATCACGGCAACTATGATGCTATGCTTGAGCAACTTACAGGAAAGAAACACTACAGGCGTTGCTTTTTGCTTCCTGAGCGCGACAAGTTGATTCCTTTGCCCGCCAGCGATATTGCATACGCATACATTGACACAAAGATGGTGAAATTGGTATCGATGTCGGGCAAATCGTATTATATGAGCCAGACCTTGGACGACTTGTTGACCCAACTCGATCCTCAATTGTTTTTCAGAGCCAATCGTCAGTTCATTATCTCTCGCGATGCTGTTAAGGATGTATCCATTTGGTTCGGCAATAAGTTGGCCATCAACCTCATTATGGAGACTCCTGAGAAGATTATTATCAGTAAGGCGCGCGTGGCGGAATTCAAGCATTGGTTCTCGAATTGAGCTACGTTTGAACTCCTGACGCCCATGTCATTCCCGCGCAGGGTTGTGAGTGGTATGGAATCTATGGGCGGCAGAAGCGATTGCCTACTCTTTCACTTTGTAGTTATGTTGACCAAGGCTTTCAGCATATTGCTGTAGCATAGCTTTGAGGAAGTCCTCGTCCTTTTGTTGCGCTTCGCCTTTCACGGTTTTCAAGACCTTATCCGCGTCAGAATAGAAAATGGTGGAGTCGCTGATGTATTGATACACCTGGTTGATGAAGTTGAAGGCAACGGGGTGGCGTTCGGGTTCGTTGAACACGTCGCGACCAAAGGCAAAATAAGGTTCCTTGTTTCCTACCAACCCCAAAACAGTAGGCATGATGTCCAATTGTTGCACGATGGTATTGTCGAGGCCGCGCAAGGCTCCATCAGGCGTGTAAAGGAACTCGATGATGGAAGTGTGGCCTTGCATCGTGTAGGATTGCGGGTCGTAGCAAATCGGCGACACATGGTCGGCAACGAAGACAAAGAGCGTGTTGTTGAACCAAGGCTCGTGCTTTACACGGTCGAAGAACATGCGGATGGACAAGTCGGTGTAGGCCACTACACGTTGTTCGGGCGTATGACCACGGGGAACGATGTCATAATAATCGGGTGGTACACGGTAGGGATGGTGGGAGGTTAGGCTGAAAACCGATGCGAAGAAAGGCTCATTCATCTTGTCGATTTCGTCCGCCATGAACTGGAAGAAAGGCATGTCGTAAACGCCCCAAAAAGGTTCGATGGTGCTGTCGTTCACGGGATAGGCTGCCTCGAAATCGTTGCGGCAATAGCACTGCTGCACGCCAAACTGTTGAGTAATGTCCTCAAAACCCATGGAGTTGTGTTCGCCTCCGCTGAAAAATGCGGTTTGATAGCCTTGTTTGGCTAATATCTCGGGCATGGCTTCGAAGTCGCCAAAAAGTTCGGGCATGGTGGCAAACGAGGTCTTGAAAGAGGGGATGGAGGCAAAGATGGCAGGAACCGATTCGATGGATTTCAGACCGTTGGCGTAGGCATTGGTGAAAGTGTAGCCTTCTTGCATCAACGAGTCAAGGAAGGGGGTGCAGCCCGAATCGTACTTGTAGAGGTCGGGGTTGAGGAATTTGGAATGTTCCTTGCTGAAGCTTTCCAAAACAAACACCACTATGTTGCGTTGGCCTAAGTTGAAGCGGCTACTGTCGATGCTATGTTCAGGGGTGTAGATGGGGTCGAGTTCTTCATCATTGAAAACGCTTATCTTATCGTATTCCAAGTCTTTATCGAGTGAGCGCAGGAAACAATAGGGATTGCTAATCATGAGCCAACTTTTTTCGGGGGAATAGGAGGCTGCTTCGCTCATTTTGACCCAAGGTTTTGATGGATTAAAAGTGCCACGCATTCCACAGATACTAAGTAAGATGACGATTGCCGCAGTGATGGAGTTGATGAGATAATACCGTTTGTTGTTCTCGATTTTTGTAGGTTGGTATTTGATGTAGTGCCAGCCATAGATGAGCAGGGCGATGAGAGCCACGCAGATGATGGCTATGGGGAGGTTGCGTTGCAGGAAGTCGATAAGAAGAGGAATGTTGTTGCTGTTGCTGGTGAAATGGGTCTCTTCGAGGGTGACGCGTTTCATCGTATGTGCGAAATACACCACATCAGATCCGTTGAGGACAATCATCGCTGTGTTGGTAATCAAGAAAATGGCATAAAGGATGCCTTGATACCATCTTTTTTCGCGGATGCGGAAGGGCAGGATGGACAGCAGGATGAAAAGGCAGTTGGTCCAAAGCAGCGACATGATGTTGTAGACGAAAGAGCCTTTGGCAATGTTCCAAGCTTCAGCAAAACCATCGATATGGCCCAGATAGGGCTTGTCAATCATGTAGAATGCGGTTTGCAAGATGATGAGGCAAAGATAGGCTACCAAAAGTCTAAGTATCAGTGTTGTAACATCGTTCTTCCAAAATATTCCTTTAGGATGATTGGTGGTTTTCTTTTCCATTGTGGGGGTCGCTTTTTGAGCCTGCAAAATTAGGGTTTTATGGCGAAAAAATGGAAATAAAAACGACCCTGCAGGTTGATTTTTTAATCATCAAGTTGGTATTTTTACAATAAATTGAATATCAATATTTTAAATAGTAACAAGAAAAAAAGTTGGCGAAAAGTGTCCATTGTAAGGAAAAAGGTTGTACTTTTGCACCCACAAAACGATGCTTCCGTAGCTCAGTTGGTAGAGCACCTGACTCTTAATCAGGGTGTCCAGGGTTCGACCCCCTGCGGGAGTACGAAAAGCCGCTGAAAAGCGGCTTTTTTTTGTTGTTCGACTTCCGCAGGGAGTACAATCTTGTTTTAGTCCTTATCTATTAGCAATGTTTTAAAACCTTCCGTAGCAAAGGTTTCCAATTCGTTCTGCTCGTTGGCGTAAATGTAATAAGCCTCAACGCTGTCCAAACTTTCAATGAGTGGCAGCGATTGTTCCAAACCCATTACCATGCAGATTGAGGCAAGGGCGTCGGCCCAGACTGAGTTTTCCGCCAAGACCGTCACACTTAATACATTATGTTCTACAGGATAACCCGTTTTGGGATTGATGCTGTGGGAATAGCGTTTGCCGTTGCGTTCCACATATTTTCGGGTGCTGCCCGAAGTGACCAAGCCCTTGTCGCGCAAGGCGATGCGGGTTTGCACCACTTGTTCTGAGTCCTTGTTTTCAGCAGGTTTCTCAATGCCCACAATCCAAGGCTTGCCGTTGTTTTTTTCACCTTTGGCCATGATTTCGCCTCCCGTGTCGACCAAATAGCGTTTGATGCCACGGCTTTCCAAAAAAGCAGCTATCAAATCGGAAGTGTAGCCTTGAGCTATGGCATTGAAATCCAATGTCATGTTTGGGTTTTCTTTGATGACTTTTCCATTTTCAATGCGTACTTTTCGGTAATCAACCCATTGTTTTAGACTATCGATGAGCTGGGGTGTGATGCTGTCGCCGACCTTGTAACTGAAGCCCCAAGCGGCCACGATGGGAGAGACGGTGGGGTCGAAATAGCCGTCGGAAAGCTTGGCGGCTTCTTGTGCGATGTTGAAATTGTCAATGAAGATTTGGTCAAGCACTACTTCTTCGTTGCGGTTGACTTTCGAGATGACGGAACTGTCCACCCAAAGGTTGACAGACATGTCGACGGCATGGAAAATCGAGTCAATTTCATGCTGGAAATTGCGTTCTTGCTCGTCGTAATAGGTCACGGCATAGTAGGAACCTTGTGCCAAGCCTTGCAGTGCCATTTTCTTGGGCTGTTTCCCGCACGATGCCAATATCACCAACCCTATAAACAATAAGAACACCCTTTTCATAATTTCTATCTCTTAACTTTTAACTCCTAACTCCTAACTCTTAACTCCAAACTATAAATCAATGATTGCGTTCCATTTCCAAGCAAAATTGTCCCAAACATTCGGTAGGCTATAGGCACCGTAGCGGTAGAACACACCTGCACCGATTTTCGTCAACGGCGTGGCCAACAATCCATCGATGACAAAGCCGCTCTCAAAGTAGCCTTTCTCCATGGTTTGGAAGTTTTTGTCGGGATGGTCAGAGGCGCGTTTCATGTCGCCCCAACCGATGTTGGTCACGACGGACAACTGGGGCTTAAACCATTGTGAATTCACCTTCAAAAGCATACCGTTGAAGTTGTGGCTTAGATAGAGGGCCACGAAACGGTCGCAGAAAAACTCATCCAAGCGCATGGTGCTGAAACTGCCTGGGGAATAGAGTCCGAAACGGGCGTAAGTGCCCAAGATGTTGAAGGTCTCCATCACGGGACAGGTCTTTGAGGCATAACCGGCTTGCAGCATGACCTTTGACACCCCGAGATAATGCGTGTAGAAGTTTTTGCTCACCTCGATTTTGAATCGGTCGTACTCAAATTGGCCGCCTAAAATGTTGGGGAAAGCATGTTGATAGGAAACCCAAACGATGGGGGCGAGGGTGCCCAATGAGCGGATGCCTTGTGGGGTGCTGAGGAATTTTTCGTTGTAGGCGAACCTGAGTTTGAGTTCGGCAATGGTGAAACGGCCTTCGGTCAACGAGTCGCAGGGATCGTAGAAGAACTGGGTGTTGTAGTGTTTGTGGCTCGTGCTGAGGCTCAGGTAGGCCTTGAAATGGCGGGCAAAACGGGTTGAATAGGTGAGGTCGAAACGGTCGCGGCGTGTGTGGATGTTCTCGTAGAAGGTGTATTTGTAGTTGGCTGGAGAGAGTATCGAGTTATCCATCTCCAACAAGCCACCAAACTCGCCCATGGGCTCCGACTTGTGGGTGTATTGGAAACTGAGTTCCATTTGCCGCTGGCGGTTGAGTTTCACTTTCAGTCCCCCACCATAATCCCAACTTTTCAGCCGCGTCCAGTAACCGAAGAAACCGTTGAGGCTGAACCAACGCGAAAGCTTGTCGTTGGTGCTGACGCCGAAGCCGAAATAAAAGCCTCGATAGCCTGAGATGTTGATGATGCGGTCGAGGTCGATGTTAAAGATGCCGAGAGGAAGGGCAGTCTCATACATTATCTTGTCAGTGAGACCCAACACACGGTCGAAAATGTTGGTGCGCGCAGTGAGAGAGTCGACGAGGAAGTAGGTGGCCTTGATTCTTTCGGTGAGGGAGTCGATGCGGTGGGCATTCCAGAAAGTATCGTCGCGATAGGCGGCATTAGGATCCACCATGATTTCAATGTCGGAAAACCGTCGTTTGCTGATGTCAGGGTTGATTTCGATGTCGGTGAGGTAACTCTTCCCGATGGCAATCATAGGGAAAACGCCACCATCCATGTTGACCACCATGTTTGGGAATAACAGGTTGGTGTTCAGTTGTTTTGGGAACCATTGGCCATCCACTTTTTGGTACAGCTGTTGGATGTCGGCTTCAAAAATTCCACCTTTATTGTCGGGTGAAGCTTTCACGCTTTGCAAGGCCCATCCGTCGCTGTTGATGGTCATCGTGCCACGCAGACCGTTAAAGGTGCTGCCGCGCTTCGGGTGGAACGAAATCACATACAGCGAATCGCCTTGCCCGATGGGATAAACCTCCTCCAATCCGAAAAAGTAATGGTTTTTGCTGCCCCTGCTGATGGGATTGACATAATCGGTGCCGGTGATATTGATGGTTTCGTCATAAAAGCTGATACTTTGCATGCTGTTGACCAAGTAGATGAAAGTCGGCTCTTTCATGCCAGCCACCTTGGTGCCAAGGACATGCTGCAATTTGCGGTTGGGCGACTTGAACAGCACCTCTGAGGCAGTTTCCATCACCATCAGGTCACTTTTTTTCATGATGCTGTCGAAAAGCCGAAGCGTTGTCATTTCGTATGCGGTGTCGTTGGCTAAAGCCAGACCGAAGCTGCTGCTGTCGATGGTAATGACCATCTTGTCGTAGATGTTGTAGCTATAGGAGTCCAACGAATTGGGATTGTTGGCTTTACGGTAGGCCAAAAGGCTGTCGATGATGCGGTGCGCGGGGTTCTCGCCAGCCTCAACGGTGACTTCGCCTAACTCGAATGTCATGGGCTTTAAGGCGACATTGCACTTGTTTTGGTTTGATTTCAAGGTGATTTCCTTGGGTTCGTAGCCGATGGACGAAAACTTGACTTTTCTGATAGGTTCGTCGATGGTGATTTCATACCGACCGTCGATGTCGCTGATGACGCCCCGCAGCCCTTCGTTGACGACCACGTTGACGAAAGCCATAGGCTGACGGTTGCGCTCATCGGTAATCTTGCCGCTCAAGGTGTGCTGGGCAAAAAGTGTTTTGGCCGAAAAGAGGAAAAAAACAAGAAAAAGAAAGGGGAAAGACTTTATGAGATAGTGCGGTTTCATTCTTGAGTCTCAATTATATATACGACTTCGTTATCGCGCTTCATCATGTATTGTTCGCGGGCCACCTTTTCCATTGTCGCCGTGTCGTTTTGCAAGGCGTTGAGGTATTCCTTGCTTTTCTTGATTTCCTTGTCGTAGTATTCGATTTGCTGTTTTTGGTCTTTCAGCGACCTGTGCAGCCTGATTTGCTCAAAAAGGTTGAATTGGTCGATGAAGAGGATGACCACCACGAAAATAATGGTGGTGTAGACATAGCGGTTGTTGAGTTTGCGTAAGACTTCCTTGAATGTCATGGCTATAAGGCTTGTCGAATTCTAATCGCGTTTTGTTTTTAGGTTGCAAAGGTAAGATATTTGGGCGAAACCAATCATCTTTTTTCTTATTTTTGCGCTCAGAAACCCTTTAAAGTTATCAAAAATGAAAAAAGTTATCGCTACTACAAAGGCTCCAGGAGCCATAGGTCCTTACAGTCAAGCCATTGAGGCCAACGGAATGGTGTTCATTTCGGGTCAACTGCCCATCAATCCTGCCACGGGCGAGATGCCTGAAGGCGTGAGTGCCCAGACCGAGCAGAGCATGAAAAACCTCGAAGCCATCCTCAACGAGGCGGGCTGCACTTTCGACAATGTGGTGAAGTCGGTTTGCTATTTGGCTGACATGAGCTACTTTGGCGAGATGAACGCCGTTTATGGCAAGTATTTCAAGGGCGACTATCCCGCTCGTGCCGCCTTTGCCGTGAAGGAACTGCCCAAGAAAGCTTTGGTCGAAATCGAAATGATTGCCGCAAAATGAAAATCGTCTTTTTGGAGCCTTTGGGCTTGAAAGTACAGCAAATCGAAGCCGCTTGCGAGGGTCTGAAGAAAGCTGGTCACGAGGTGGTCATCTATCCCGACCGCAACGAGAACCCCGATGAATTGAAACGCCGTGCCGAGGGTGCGGAGGTCATCATCGAGAGCAACATTCCGCTGCGCAAGGACTTTTTGGATGCCTGCCCCAACTTGAAGATGCTCTCCATCGCCTTCACGGGCTTGGATCACATCGACTTGGAGGAGTGCCAACGTCGTGGCATCATCGTCAAGAATGCTGCGGGATATAGCACCGAAGCCGTGGCCGAGTTAGCCATAGCCATGATGATAGATGTGTATCGTAAAGTGCTTGAAAACGATACAATTACGCGTCAATGCCAGCGCAAGGGCATCATGCCTGGCCGTGAAATCGGGGGTAAGACCATCGGCATCATCGGCATGGGCAACATCGGGCAGCGTGTGGCCAAATTGGCGAATGCCTTTGGTTGCAAGGTGCTGGCTTGGAACCGCACACCCAAACAAGTCGAAGGTGTGACTTTTGTGGATAAGGAGACTTTGTTGAAGGAATCCGACATCGTCACGTTGCACATTGCCTTGAATGCCGAGACGCGCGATTTCATCACCGAAAAGGACTTCGCCTTGATGAAGTCGAGCTCCATATTAATTAATACGGCTCGCGGCCCTGTTGTGAACGAATTGGCCCTGGCAAACGCATTGAATCAAGGCAAGATTGCTGGTGCGGCCACCGATGTCTACGGCACGGAACCGCCTTTGAAACAAGACAATCCGCTCTTTGAAGCGCCCAACCTCGTCATGTTGCCGCATATCGGCTTCGCCACCGAAGAAGCGTTTGTGCTTCGGTTGGGTATCGTCGTTCGAAACATTGAAGAATTGTTTTGCTAATCATTTAGGATTGCTTCGCAAGAAATCTAAAGAAAATCTTTATAAAATCGTTCAAAATTAGAGGATTGATTTTGTAAGATTTTTTGAAATTGATTTTTGGATGATTTCTCGCGAAGCGATTCCATTAATTAATCAAACTTTGGTCTGTAAATCATATCCGCCGTGACAAAAGCTTCCTTGAAGCGGGGTTTGATGCGGCGCAGGCATTTCTCAGCCTCCACACGGTTGCGGAAGTCGCCGGCACGCAGGCGGAAATAGGGTTCCACGTAGGTAAGGTAAATCGGAATGTCAGGGAAAGACCGTTCGAATTGGCTTTTCACCTTCTTGGCATGGTCCAAGGCCTCGTTGCCGATTTCCATGAAAATATGGATGCGATAGCCGTTGAAGGAGCTGTCGAGGCTGTAGAGCGTGCGTTGTTTCGAGATGAGGGTTTCGATGCGGCTGTCCTGCTCGACGTTCACGGAACCGTAGCTTTGCCCAAAGGCGATGGCAGCCCAGACAACGAATATGGAAAGGCAAATGATGCGTTTCATAACATGTTTCTTTTCGACTGCAAAGATACATTTTTTTGACGATATGCAAATTTCGGATGAAAGTTGTATTTTTGTGCAAAATTTTGAACGATGAATAGTAACCTCGACGCGAATGCTTCCCACTTGTCGAAGGCCGAAAAAGACCTCGAAAACGCCTTGCGTCCCGATATGTTTGAAAGCTTTGCGGGACAGAAGCAAGTGGTTGATAACCTGCGCGTTTTCGTGAAGGCCGCCGCCCAACGTGGCGAAGCCCTCGACCATACCTTGCTCCATGGCCCTCCGGGTTTGGGCAAGACCACTTTGTCGCATATCATCGCCCACGAATTGGGTGTAGGCATGAAGATGACCTCGGGTCCTGTGCTTGATAAGCCAGGCAATCTTGCGGGCCTACTTACGAGTTTGGAGCCTAACGATGTGCTTTTCATTGACGAGATTCACCGCTTGAGTCCCGTGGTTGAGGAGTATCTCTATTCCGCCATGGAGGACTTTCGCATCGACATCATGTTGGAGACTGGGCCAAGTGCGCGCAGCATCCAAATCACGTTGAATCCCTTCACACTGATTGGTGCCACCACTCGCAGCGGCCTCTTGACGGCCCCCTTGCGCTCGCGTTTCGGCATCAATTTGCGCTTGGAGTATTACGATGCGCATACCTTGGCCAAGATTGTGAAACGTTCGGCGAGCATCCTTCGTGTGCCCATCGACGACACGGCGGCTTTCGAGATTGCGCGTCGCAGCCGTGGCACACCACGTATCGCCAACTTGTTGTTGCGCCGCGTCCGTGACTTTGCCCAAATTCAAGGCGACGGCACCATTACCTTAGACATTGCTAAAATCGGCCTTAAAGCCCTCAACGTGGATGAGCACGGCCTTGATGATATGGACAACAAAATCCTTTCGACCATCATCGACAAGTTCAAGGGTGGGCCTGTGGGCGTGAATACTATTGCTACGGCAGTAGGCGAGGATCCTGGCACAATCGAAGAGGTCTGCGAGCCGTTCCTTATCCAAGAAGGTTTCATCATGCGCACACCCCGTGGCCGCGAGTGTACTGATTTGGCTTACAAGCATTTGGGAAAGACGAGAATTAAGCCTTCGGGAGAGATGAGTTTATTTGATTGAGATTTTCTTCTTCAGGTTTGTAACCAATCCGCTTGCGAGGTTGGGCTTTTGTTTCCCTTAATTGGTCGAGGGCGTCATTGAGGGCTTCAATTTGTATGGCAATTTCCAGGTTGGTCTGTTCTTGCTGCTCATTGATGTCGTTTTGGTCGTGAAGTATTTCCTCAATATAGGCGTTCAACTGATCCATCTTGTGTGAGAGCTGTTCATATCGCAGTTCAGACACCTGCAAAGCGGCGACGGCTTGTCTTACAGCAACAAAAGCCCTCATAATATTAATGTTTACTTGAATGGCAATTTTACTGCGCAGTAATCCTGAGAGCATAGCCACACCTTCTTCTGTGAAAGCAAAGGGCGCATATTTGCTGTGCTGTCCTCGTCCTGTTTTTATGATGCCATTTTGGCACCTTATAGAGAAGACTTCTTCGGGCGTCAGCTCAAACAAGAAGTCCTTTGGGAAACGTTCAATATTACGGCGTACTTGACGTTTGAGTTGCGCCACTTCAACCTCGTACATATCAGCAAGGTCACTATCCAACATTACCTTTTGCCCCCGAATTTCATAAATTACATTCTTGATGTTGTCGATGTTTCCTGTTTGCACATCATTTGGGATGACATTAGTGGGTTTTGGAGTTTCCATAACGATACTACATTTAGTTATTACGCAGCAAAATTAAGTCACTTGTCAAGAGTTATCCGTTGATTAAACGTTTGTAGTCGACTGTAGTCGTTTGTAGTCGTTTGCTGTCGGATAAATATAAAATAATCAACGTTTTATGTGTTTTTTTTACTTAAAAAGTGTGGGTTGATTTGTAGTTTTTATTATAGGCTTCAATCATAAAGCAAAATTTCACTATTTTTGCAGTTTCTTTCAAAAACAGCAAAAAACACCTCTATTATATGGATTACAACTTCAACGAAATCGAGAAAAAGTGGCAGCAGTACTGGCGCGACAACAAAATCTATAAGGTTGATATTGACCACAATAAACCTAAATTCTATGTCCTAGATATGTTCCCGTATCCTTCGGGCGCGGGCCTGCATGTGGGTCACCCGTTAGGCTACATCGCCTCGGATATTTATGCAAGATATAAAAGGCTGAAAGGCTTCAACGTGCTGCATCCGATGGGCTACGACGCTTACGGCCTGCCCGCTGAGCAATATGCCATCCAAACGGGCACGCATCCCGCCGTGACGACCGAGAAGAACATTAACCGCTACCGCGAACAGATGGATAAGATCGGCTTCTGCTACGACTGGGACCGCGAAGTGCGCACTTGCGAGCCAAGCTACTACAAGTGGACGCAATGGACGTTCCTTCAGTTGTTCAACTCGTTCTACTGCAATGGTTGCCAAAAAGCCCAACCCATCAGCAAGCTGATGGCCCGTTTCGAGGAGAAAGGTACCGAAGGTCTCAATGTGGCCGAGAGCAAGCCGCTGAGCTTCACCGCCGCCGAGTGGAAGGCGATGAACGAGAAGCAACAACAGGAAGTGCTGATGAACTACCGTCTTGCTTATCAAGCCGAGGCCATGGTGAACTGGTGCCCGGGTTTGGGTACGGTGCTCGCCAACGACGAGGTGGCCGACGGCCTCTCGGTGCGTGGCGGCTTCCCCGTAGAGCGCAAATCGATGAAGCAGTGGCAACTCCGCATCACCGCTTATGCCGACCGCCTGCTTCAAGGTCTCGAGACTGTGGACTGGAGTGAGTCGGTGAAGGATTTGCAGCGCAATTGGATTGGCAAGTCGATGGGTGCTTCGGTTATCTTCAAGGTTGAAGGGAAAGACATTGACTTTGAGGTGTTTACGACTCGTGCAGATACCTTGTTTGGTACGACCTTTATGGTGTTGGCTCCCGAACATGAGTTGGTTTCACAAATCACAACACCTGAGCAACGCGCTGAGGTAGAGGAATATATCACTCGCACCAAGAACCGCAGTGAGCGTGAGCGTATGGCCGAGGTTCGCAAGGTGAGTGGTGCTTTCACGGGTGCATACGGCATCAACCCCATCACGGGTGCAAAGTTGCCCATTTGGATTGCCGACTACGTACTGATGGGCTATGGTACGGGTGCTATCATGGCCGTTCCTGCCCACGACAGCCGCGACTTCGCCTTCGCGCGCCATTTCAACCTGCCCATCATTCAAGTGGTGAAGAAACCCGGCACCGAGCCTACCGACCCCGCCACATGGGAAGAGAGCTTCGATGCCAAGGACGGCGAGCTGGTTAATTCTGGCTTCCTCAACGGCCTGACCGTGAAGAAAGCCATCGAACGCATGATTGAAGAACTTGAAAAACTTGGCGTCGGTACGGGCAAGACCAACTACCGCCTGCGCGATGCCATCTTCAGCCGCCAACGTTATTGGGGTGAGCCTTTCCCGATTTACTACAAGGATGGCATGCCTTACGCTATGGACGAGTCGAAGCTGCCGCTTGAATTGCCTGCCATCAGTGAATACAAGCCCACTGAGACGGGTGAGCCGCCTTTGGCCCGCGCCAAGAACTGGGTTACGGAGGAAGGCTATCCCATCGAGACCAACACCATGCCGGGCTTTGCCGGTTCGAGCGGTTATTATTTCCGCTACGAAGACCCGCACAACGACAAGGAATACTTCAGCCGCGAGGCCAACGACTATTGGCAAAACGTCGACCTCTATATCGGTGGTGCCGAACATGCCACTGGCCATTTGATTTACAGCCGTTTCTGGTGCAAGTTCCTCTATGACATCGGTTTGTCGTGCAAGGATGAGCCTTTCCAACGCATGATCAACCAAGGTATGATTCAAGGCCGTTCCAGCTTCGCTTATCGTGTCAATTTGGAGAAGCTCTGCGAATACGACGTTTGGAACATCATCAAGGACAAGCGTTTGGGCGTGGAGTTTATCAAGGGCTACAAGGATGGTCGCCGTCAGTTCGACTTCTTCTGTCCCGAGAAAGGCATTCTCATCGAAATCAACCGCATGGGCAACCTTGAGAAGGTGGCTGAACCGTGGGAGGATTATGCTGCATCAAAGGGCTACAAGCTGCTTTTGGTGCCCAACATCGATGTTTTGAATGATTATAGGGCTGGAACCCATATCGTTGAGCAGAAAATCAAGGATTTGATTGCGGGTAAGGAAGTCCCGGCTTTCGTTGAAGGCGAAGAGTACAATCGTGGTCCTATCTTCGTGTCCAAAAACATACCCGACCGCGAGTTGTTCAGCGACCCGATTCACGTCGATATTAATATGGTGCGCAACGACATTCTTGATATTCCAGCATGCCGCCAATGGCGCGACGACCTGAAGGATGCCCACTTCATCAAGGAGAAGGATAAGGACGGCAACGAAGTTTACGTTTGCGGCAACGAAGTCGAGAAGATGTCGAAGTCGAAATACAATGTGCAAAACCCCGACGACCTTGTGGAGAAATACGGCGCCGACACACTCCGTCTCTATGAGATGTTCCTCGGCCCCTTGGAGCAATCCAAACCTTGGGACACGCAAGGCATCGAAGGTACCTTCCGCTTCGTGCGCAAGTTTTGGAGACTGTTCCACAACGAGAACAACGAGTTCTGCATCAGCGACGAGCCTGCTACTGCTCCTGAGCTGAAGAGCCTGCACAAGCTCATCAAGAAGGAAGAAGATGGCATCGAGAGCATTTCGTTCAATACGGTCGTTTCGGCCTTCATGATCTGCGTCAACGAGCTGGCCGACCTCAAGTGTAACAAGCGCGAAATCCTTGAGCCTTTGGCTATTATGATTTCGCCTTACGCCCCTCACATTGCAGAAGAATTGTGGCACTTGCTGGGTCATGAGACCTCGGTGGTGAATGCTGTATTCCCCGTCTATGACGAGAGCAAAACTGTGGAGAACAGCTTCAACTATCCTGTGAGTTTCAACGGCAAGATGCGCTTCAGCATGGAGCTGCCCGTCACGATGAACCAAGACGAGGTGCAGGCCGCCGTACTCGCTGCCCCCGAAGCCGCCAAATGGATTGAGGGCAAGCAGATACGCAAGGTCATTTACGTGCCGAAGAAGATCGTGAATATCGTGGTGGGATAAAGACTTCCTGTTATTGTTGTGCCCGGTATTCCTTGGGCGACAAACCTGTATTTGTCTTAAAATAGCGGGTGAATGCAGCTGGGTCGGAAAAGCCAAGCTGTTGGCTGATTTGCTGGATGTTGAGGCTCTTGCTGTGGCGAAGTAGCGACTTGGCTTGAACGATGACATAACCCGTAATCCATTCATTGGCGCTAATGCCGGTTTGTTTCTTGATGATGCTGCCAAAGTATTTGGGCGACAAACAAAGAAGATGGGCATAATATTGCACCTCGCGACTTTCTTGGAAATGGTTGACGAAGGCGTTTTTAAAGCGGTTAACCAATTGTTGGGTCGGGGTGAGTTCTAGCGCCGTTAACCCGTTTTCATGTAGGTAGATTTCCATCAAATGCGTTCCTATCTCCATTTGCTTGATCAATAATTCGTCACGCTCAGGGTGGCTCAATTGACTGATGGCTTGGAGCATCATGAAATGCCCTTTCATGCCTTCGTATTGTTCATCACTCAGATGGAAAACGGAATTGTATCGGTATTCAACATGCTCAAAATAAAAAGGATAGAGATGCTTCAGGCTTTGGAGATAACTTGGTGAGATGACGAGCAATGAAACCAAATAATCGTCGCTCGTCTCTTGTATCTCCATCACGTGACCAGGAGGAATCACGACAAAGTCGCGTCGAAGGAATTCCTTTTGTTGTTTGTCAAAAAGGTTTGTCAGACGCCCCCGATGCGTTAGCCAAAGTACGAAAAATGGCGATGCGTAGGCTTTCTCGTAAATAGGCACTCGGTTGATGTTGTCAAATAACATTAGACCATGCTTTTTTATCTGGTCTCTTATTTCTTCCAAAGCGTGTGGCTGCTTATTCATTTGTTTCGGTCATTTTGCCTACAAAAATACATGTTATTGGAATAAAAATCGAAAAAATTCCGACCAAATGACAATTATTTCGTTCTAATCGTTACCTAATGAATGCTGAAAGGTTTCTACTTTTGTAATCGTAAAAAAGAGATTAAAATTGGCACAACGGCACCATTGTCACGATTTATAGCTGACTTACTCTGTTTGTTTGGCGACAATTATTTTAATGGTCGGCGTAAATTCTTTTGATCGTATTACTTTTTATTTTATTCATAATACAACCCAAGTGATTAATGGTGCCGTTATTTTAGTTTCATTTCAAACACCACCGCATGACGCATCTCGAAGGTGTTTGGGAAATCGATGCGGTAACGACCGTCAGCTTCTTTGCAAAGGGAGGCTTTTTTTGTGCTTCCTAAAACCTTGATTTTGCCCGTTTTCAGGTTTGCGGATATTTCGTCAGCAGGATAATCAAACCAATACGTTTCGGGCACCGGGCTTTCTTGTTCGTCCAAGAGGAAAATGCCGTAAACTTTGTCGCCTTTTTGGGTGAAGCGGAATTTGCCGTATGTGAAGGGATAGATGGGGCGTGTGCCATAAATCGCTTCACCGTTCACCTGCATCCACTCGCCGATTTCCTTCATGCGGAGCAGCGCGGTGTCGGGCAGGTTGCCGTTGGCGTCGGGGCCGACGTTGAGGAGAAAGTTGCCGCCTTTGGCAACGATGTCGCACAAGAGATGGATAAGTTTATTGGTGCTTTTGTAGGTGTCAGTCGAAACATACGACCACGAGTTACCCATCGACATGCAGGTCTCCCAGGGATATGGCAGGAGCGAGTCGGGCACCTGCTGCTCGGGTGTCTGGTAGTTCTCGTATTTGCCGCCCACTGAGCGGTCGACGATGATAAGGTCGGGGTTGTTTTCGCGGGCGATGTCGACCACTTCTTTCATATTAATGTCTTGAATGTAACCTTGGCAGCCGAGCCAGGGGCGTGTCTCTTCGTTCACGCTCCATTCGGGGCGCACCCAACCGCCGTCGAGCCAAAGGATGTCGATGTCGCCGTAGTTGTGGGTGAGTTCGTGTATCTGTCTGTGAGTGAATTGCTTGTATTTTTCAAAACGCTCAGGCATGACGGTTGGGTCGTAGTTGACGTTGCGGTCGGGGGTGGCCCATTCGTGCGCCCAGTAGTCGTCGCAGTGCCAGTCGGGTTTCGAGAAATAGAGACCCGTCCAGAGGCCTTTTTCGCGGAAGGCTTTCACCACTTCGCCGGTAATGTCGGCTTTGGGATTTTTCGAGAACGGGCAGCTTGGGTCTATTGTGGAGTATGAGGTCTCTTTCGTGTCGAACATGCAGAAGCCATCGTGGTGCTTCGTGGTGAAGACAACATACTTCATGCCCGCGTTTTTAGCGGCCTCGGCCCATTTTGAAGGATCGAAATGTTGCGGATTGAAGGTTTTATTAAGGTTTTGGTAATCAGTTTTATACTTATAATAATCGGCGCCATCACGGTTAATCCAGGGTTCGTTGCAGATGGACCACGACTCCACCACTTCCCATTGGGCGTAGATGCCCCAATGTATCATGAAGCCAAACTTCAGGTCCTGCCATTGGCTGATACGGTTGGTGATAATAGGGTCGGTTTCAGGGCGTTGGTCGTCGTTTTGGGCGAAAGCCATCATGCAAACAAGGCATAAAAACGTGGAGAAAAAGCACTTCTTCATGGTCAATCAGATTTATCGTGCAAAGGTAGGAAAAAACGGCTGTCTATTTGTGATTTTTCCATACATATTTAAACTATCGGAAGGAGTTAGAGTGAACTGGAAAAGCGAACAAGGACGAAGGGGCGCAACCTTAAACATTAAGGATGTATTATTTGTTTTTGACGATATAGTTTTTTCCTATATTTGCAAATTGTAAAATAAATAACCCTTTATGATTATGAATAAACCGTGTCTTTTGCTATGCTCAGCGCTGCTATTGGCCTGTGGCATAATGGTTTCCTGTAGTGGAAACCAAACCCCAATGGAATTGCCTATGACGAAGTACGAGACCAAGGTGCTTCAACCAGAACCCAAAACGTATAACATGTTGTTCCCAGCAACGACTTGTGGCATCACTGAAATCAAGGTGTATCCGCAGGTTGAAGGCATTGTTACGAAGAAAAATTACACTCCGGGCACCATTGTCCAAAAAGGCCAAACCCTCTTTGTGATCGACCCGACCGAGTATCAACTCAGCGTGCAGTCTGCCGAAGCCAACCTTAAGGTGGCGAAAGCCAATTTGGAGACCACGAGATTGCAATATGAGTCGAACCAGAAACTGTTTGAAAAGAGAATCATCAGCGACTATGTGCTCAACACCAGCCTCAACGACTACAATTCGGCGCAGGCTTCGGTTTCGCAGGCTCAGGCACAACTCAACATCGCTCGGACCAACCTCGGCTATTGCACCGTCACATCACCGGTGACAGGCTTCATTGCCGGCAACGAATTCAATGTGGGCGACATGGTTTCAAGAGCCAAGTATTTATGCACCGTGAGCGACATCAGTAAGGTGAAAGCCAACTTCTCCATCACGGAAACCGACTTGCTGAGCATGGTCAAGGAATTTCACTTGATTAATGGCAAAAACGGCATGGAAGGCCCCAACGGCTCTCTCGTCAGCGACGTGCTGCCCAAAGTGAAACTCAAGCTGAAGGACGGCTCCATATATAATAATGATGGCAATATTACCGTGATTGGCGCTATCGTCAACCAAACCACGGGTACGTCGTCATGCGAGGCCGTTTTCGATAACCCTGACGGCGTGCTCCGTTCAGGTTTGTCGGCCAACGTCATCATTCCGGTTTCGCTCAACAGCGTGCTGAGCGTACCTCAAACGGCCGCTGTGCGCCTGCAAGACCAGATGATGTTCTACCGCGTCAAGCAAGATGGCACGGTGGAAGGCATCATCTGCAAGGAAGTGTATCCCTCAAACGACGGAACGGAATATTATATTTTCGAAGGCTTGAACGCAGGCGACGAAGTGGTCACCAATGGTGCGGGTAAGTTGACGAATGGACAGAAAATCAGGTAAAGTTTAGAGTTTATAGTTTATAGTTTAGAGTTGTCGCATCGCGTCATTGCGAGGAACGAAGCAATCTAGACGAGCAACTATAAGTTAAGAGCTAAAAGTTGAAAGTATGGAAAAACCAATAAAACAAAAATATTTCGTAAAGCACTGGGTGTCAGCGCTTGTCGTCGCTGTGCTGGTTTGCCTTATCGGAGTGGTGGGACTCAATTCGTTATCGATTGAGCAATACCCTAACATTGCGCCACCACAGGTCGTCATTTCGGCCTCTTACACCGGTGCCGACGTTGCGTCTATCATGAAATCGGTCATCATGCCTATCGAGGAGCAGGTGAACGGCGTGGAAGACATGATGTATATCTCTTCGTCGGCTTTCTCCAATGGTAGTGCCGAAATCAGTGTGTATTTCAAGCAAGGCACCGATGCCGACAAAGCCACGGTGAATGTGCAAAACCGCGTGAGTCAGGCCGAAGGCATATTGCCTGCTGCAGTGACCCAACAGGGTGTTACAGTGCAAAAGAGTGTCAACTCCATCCTGCAAATCCAGTCTTTGGAGAGTACCGACGACAGGTTTGACCAGAAGTTTATTATCAACTACCTGGACATCAATGTGATACCACGTATCAGTCGTATCACTGGTGTGGGTAGCATCAACCTCCTCGGCGACACCTACGGCGTGCGTATCTGGATCAAGCCGGATGTGATGGCCTCATACGGCGTCACCAGGGAAGAGATTATCAATGCCATCAATGAGCAGCACATGGTGTCGCCCGTGGGTAGCATCGAGAGCACGGTTAACAAGATGGACATTGAGTTCAAGGGACAACTCAGCGAAATGAGCGAGTTCGGGGAAATCATCCTGCGTGCCACCCCTGACGGCGAGGTTTTGCGCTTGAGAGACGTGGCCGACGTGGAGTTTGGAACCAAGACGTACTCCTTCCGTTCGAAGGTGGACGGACATCCCGGATCCATGTTCATCGTCAAGCAGGCACCGGGTGCCAACGCTACAGAAGTCAACGCGGAAATCGATAAGGTGATCAAGGAAATCTCAAAGTCGTTGCCCGCTGGCTTGGAATTCAAGCAGATGGAGACCTCCGATGACTTCCTTTACGCCTCCATCCACAATGTCGTGGAAACCCTTATCATCGCCATCGTCCTCGTTATCCTCATCGTGTATCTGTTCCTGCAGGATTTCAAGGCGACGTTGATTCCCTCGGTTTCCATCATCGTGTCGTTGGTGGGCACCTTTGCCATTGTGTGGGCCTTGGGTTATTCACTCAACCTAATCACATTGTTCGCCTTGGTGTTGGCCATCGGAACCGTCGTCGATGACGCCATTGTGGTCGTCGAGGCGGTGATGACGAAAATGGAGACAGGCAAATACACTGCCGCATCCGCCACCAGCGAGGCACTCCATGAGGTGACGGCAGCCGCTATTTCAACCACTTTGGTGTTTGTCGCCGTGTTTATCCCCGTGACTTTCATTTCGGGCACCCAAGGCACCTTCTTCAAGCAGTTCGGCTTCATCATGTCGGGTTCGGTGTGCCTTTCCACCCTTTCAGCCTTGACCATTTGCCCAGCCCTTTGCGCGCTTTTGTTCAAACCGAAAAAAGAAGGCGAAAAAGAACATAAGGGAGTCAGCTATTACGTCAAGCAAGCATACGATGTGGCATTCAATGCCATGTTGGGCAAGTATATGAAAGGCGTGAGCAAATTCATCAAGCGTCCTGCTGTTTCATGGATTCTGGTAGCGGTTTTCAGTGTTGGTATGGTATGGTTGATGAAGAGCGCCCAATCGGAACTGGTTCCTCAGGAAGACCAGGGCTTCTTCTTCGTCGATGTGCAAACCGCACCAGGCACCTATCTTAACGAGACGGAAGCGGCGGTCAGTAAAGTCGAGAATTATGTTAAATCAATAGACGATGTCGAACTGGTTAGCGCTGTGTCAGGCTTCTCCATCATGAACGGTGGTGCGGGAACCAACTACGGCACCTTGATGGTACGAATGAAAAACTGGGAGGAGCGCGACTTCTACAGTGTCGCCACCGTGCAGAACCAAATCACATTGTGGTCGATGGAGAATATGCCGGAGGCCGATGTCTCCGCGTTCCAGATGCCTCAGATTCCGGGTTATGGCTCAGGTTCGGCCATAGAGTTGAACCTCCAGAACAGTTCGAGTGACGACGACGCGACCTTCATCAAGTATGCGACCGAGTTTACGCAGAAACTGAATGAACGTCCAGAGGTGGCCATAGCGGTGGCTACCTATTCGGCCAACTATCCGAAATACGAACTTACCGTTGATGTGCCGGCTTGCATCAGCAAGGGCATTTCGCCGAGGACCGTTGTCGAGACCATCGGCACTAACCTCGCCGGATCGTATATCGGCACCTACACCAAATACGGCAAGGTGTACTATGTGATTGTGGAGGCGGGCGATGAGTATCGCATGGAACCGAGCACGCTCAACAACATTTACGTTCAGGCAGGAGAAGAGATGACTCCAGTGTCGGGGTTGGTCACCATGACTCCGATCATGGGCACCTCGCAGGAGCGCCGTTTCAACCTGTTTACCTGCTACAACATTAACATGATTGCTAACCCAGGCTATACTTCGTCGCATGTGCGTACCGCCGTCGATGAAGTGATGGAAGAGGTGTTCCCCGAAGGCTACAGCTACGAGTTTGGCGGTATGGCGCGTGAGGAGGCTGCTAATGCAGGTTCCAATACCACCGCCATCATCTATGCTATCGCAGTATTGCTGGTCTACCTTATCCTTGCCGTGTTGTATAACTCGGTGTTTATCCCCTTCGCGGTGCTGCTGTCCATCCCGTTTGGTATCTTCGGCGCTTACTTGGCGGTGCGCCCCTTGGAGGTGCTGATGGGTGTGGGTGTCAACGTATATGTGCAGGTGGGTGTCATCATGTTGATGGGTTTGGCGGCCAAAACGGCCATTCTTATCACTGAGTTCGCCGTGCAGAAACGCAAGGAGGGCATGTCGATTTACGATGCTGCCGTCGGCGCCTGCCAAGACCGTTTGCGTCCTATTCTGATGACCGTTTTGACCATGATTATCGGTATGATTCCGTTGATTGTGGGCACAGGCGCAGGTGCTGTGGGCAACAAGTCGCTGTCCATCGCTGTGGTGGGCGGTATGACGGTGGCTATCATCGCCATCTTGTTCGTCACGCCAGCCTTGTACATTGTGTTCCAGAAGATTCACGAGCGTTTGACTCCAGATAAAGATGAAGAAGAATCGTTAGTGAATGAGTAAGTTAAGCATATATAAAAGACTCGAGACTCGAGACTGCGAGACGCGAGACTTCCGTTTAGCGGAACTGCCCCGTGTCCCGAAGTCCCGTGTCTCGTGTCAAAACAATCTATAATTCAATCTTGAAACTAAAATGAAGAAACATATCTTATTAGTATTGGCAGGGTTGCTGCTGTTGCCTGGCTGCAATCTCTATAAGAAATACGAGTCGAATGTTACCGTTCCGGAAAACGTCATGGGCAATGTGGTCGATTCGCAAGACACTTTGTCGATGGGCGACCTTGGTTGGCGTGATGTTTTTAAAGACCCCAAACTGCAGAGCCTCATCGAAACGGCAATGGTCAACAACACCGATATGCGCACCGCTCAACTCACCATCGAGCAGGCGCAAAACGTGGTGAGGTCAGCCAAATGGGGTTATGCGCCTACTTTGTCGTTCTCTCCCAGTGCCTCTTATAATTATCAAGGTAGAGCAGGTGGTTACAATGTTCAGATTCCCGTAAGGGCCAGTTGGCAGCTGGGTATTTTTGGCCAAAACCGGAGCAAAGTCCGTTCAGCCAAGGCAAAACTCGCCTATGATGAAGATCTTCGTCAAGCAGTGCAAGTCGACTTGGCCGCCAATGTCGCCAACCTGTATTACACCTTGGTGATGCTCGACCGCCAGTTGGCGATTTCCGAGGCGACCGAGATACTGTATCAGGAGTCGTACAATACCACGCAGGCCTTGTTCCAGGCGGGTACCTACAACAGCCCTGCAGTGTATGAGATGCAGGCTTCGTTGGAGGCTTTGCGTGCCGATATTGTGACTTTGCGCTACAGTATCGCCGCCACCGAGGCTTCGCTCTGCCAGTTGCTCGCCGAGCCGCCGCATCACATCGACCGCTCTTCTTTTGAGCAATTTGAGATGCCTGAGCAGATTCATGTTGGTTTGCCCGTCCGTTTGCTCGCTGCCCGTCCCGACGTCCGTATGGCCGAGCGCAACATGGAAATTGCTTATTACACCACCCAACAGGCGCGCCAGTCTTTCTATCCTTCGCTCAGCCTCGATGGTCTGTTTGGCTTAGCCGGCACTTTCAGCGCGCTTGACCTCATCGGTCAGGCTGTAGGCTCATTGACGCAGCCCATCTTGCAAGGCGGACAGCTCACGGCGCAGCTTCGTAATGCCAAAGCCGAACAAGAGAAGGCCCGTTTGGAGTTCGTCCAGACCCTTTACGATGCAGGTAGTGAGGTGTATCAATACAAGAAAGCCATTGAGACGGCTGAGGAAAAGACCAGTCACATCGATATCCGCGTCAACGCCTTGCATGAGGCTTTTTCGGCCACTACCGAGTTGATGAACCATGGCTCGACCACCTATTTGGAGGTCCTTACCGCGCAGGAGTCGTTGCTTTCGGCCCAACTCGCGCAGGTGGAAAACCGCTATGAGCTGGTGCAGGCCCTCATCAACCTTTACACCGCTTTGGGCGGGTTTGGGAAGTGAGTTCCGATAAGTAGACGGAAAAACCGCCGCAAAGGTCACAGAAACCCTTGCGGCGGTTCTGTTTATTGGCGATACGGATGGACTACCCGTTTTTCCAGCCTTATGTATTACCTAATAATGGTGACATTCAGCAACGTGTAAATGGATTTGTTGGGCAAAAGTGAGGATTTTTCGGCTGAAAAATGATGTCAATGATATTTTTGATTACTTTTGCTGAATAAAAATAGTAAATGATGATGGACAGTATTGGTAGTAATATTGATAATGAAGAAAACAAAGTTGAAGAAGAAATAGTTGGTAATGACCCTATTACAGTTCCTTTTGATCCTAATTTAATTAGGATAAGGCGAGATCCGTTTACTCTTGGTGAATTGATTGACAAAATTGAACACGATGAAGTAAACTTTAAAACGGCATTTCAACGCAAAAGTGATTTATGGGATAAAACCCAACAAAGTAGATTGATAGAATCGGTATTGTTGAGGTTGCCATTACCAGCATTCTATTTTGATGAAATAATTGAGCACGAAGATGATATAGAGAAACGTAAGACTATATGGCAAGTAATTGACGGACTACAAAGATGCAGTGCTTTTAATCATTTCATTGTGGAAAGATCATTTTCATTAGAAAACCTTGAGTTTTTAACCCAGTTTAATGGCAAATATTATAAAGATTTACCTCGTGAACTACAACGTCGTATTTCTCAAACTCCTATTACGGTCTATGTTGTTGAAAAAGGTACGCCTGAAGAAGTTAAGTTTAATATTTTCAAACGTATTAACACTGGTGGATTGATCCTAACCCCTCAAGAGATAAGACATGCTATGAATCAAGGCATTCCAGCGGATTTTGTAGCAGAATTGGCGGATTTGAAAGAGTTCAAAGATGCCACCTGTCATATTATCAAGACTGAGAGAATGGAAGATAGGGATTTTATTACAAGGTATGTTTCATTCTATCTCCAAAACTATACCGCTTATCAGCCTGATTTGGATGGTTTTATGAATAAAGGAATGGGCAAGATTAAGTTATTAACTGATACTGAACGTGTGGAGATGAAATCTCGGTTTATTAAATCCATGCAAACTGCAATAAAATTGTTTGACGATGATGCATTTAGAAAACGTACAAATGTATATGACAGAAGAAAGCCTATTAATAAGGCCTTGTTTGAAGTTCAAAGTGTTATCTATGCAAAAATGTCAGATTCTCAATTGCGATTGCTTGTCAATAAAAAAAATGTTTTTAAGCATAAATTCATCCAGTTGAACAACGATGAAAAGTTCAGATATGCTATTTCTTCTGGAACAGGCCAAAAAGACAGTGTTGTTAGAAGATTTTCTGAGTTTAAGCGAATTATAGATGAAACAATAGAAGAAAAAATTTCTATATGATTACAAGTTTGTATATTGAAAACTATAAGATTCATAAACGCACTACTTTGAATCTTAAAAACTTGAGCGTATTGACAGGCCAAAATAGTAGTGGTAAATCATCTATTATTCAGATGCTTTTATTGCTGAGACAGAGTTATTTGAAAGGCGAGTTGAAAAATGGATTACAGTTGCAGGGCGATTTGTGTAATGTTGGATTAATCTCTGATGCATTGTGTAAATATGCTGAAGAGGATATAGTAAAAACTAGTTTTGTCGAGAATGACATACTATATAATTGGGAGTTTTCCCAAAGGAACAATAGCATTTTTCAGGATATGATTCCAGTAAAAGAGAATAATGTTCTGATAGGTGACGCCATTCCTAGCGTCTTTTCAAACGACTTCCAATATATAAGTGCTTCCAGATGGTCGCCAAGAGAGTCGTATCCACTTAACACAAGTGCAGTAGAAATAAAGAAACAATTGTCAAGTGAACTTGGTTTATGTGATTTGGTTCCTCATTATTTGTATCACTTTGGCAAAGAGAAGAATTGGACGATAAAGGAAGAATTAAAGTATGATGAAAACCAATCTCTTGATTTAATTGATCAGGTTTCGGCTTGGGAGAATATAATCAGTAAAGGGGTTAATGTTATTCCGCAAAGAGAAGGTAAAGCGTTTGTTTTGAAGTATTCGTTTAATAAGCCCAATGATTTCATATCGCCAGACGAATTCAATGCAACGAATGTGGGATATGGGCTAAGTTATGCGCTTCCAATAATAGTGGCATTACTTACGGCTTCTGCCAATAGTCTGATTATCATTGAAAATCCAGAAATCCATTTGCATCCTCACGGCCAGTCCGAATTGGCTAAATTAATAGCAAGAACCGCGCAAATGGGTGCACAGATTATTATTGAGACACATAGCGATCACATTATTAATGGAATCTTGGTTGCCACAAAACAATTTGAAAATGGCGAAAAAGGGGTGGATCGTAATAAAGTACAGTTGCTTAATTGCAAAAAGGACGATGTTACACAAACCGCAGAAGTAACTCCGATCAATATTATTGGTGATGGGAAGATTGATGTGCAACCAGAAGGCTTCTTTGATCAGACGGAGAAAGATTTAAGTTATTTGCTTGGATTTTAATGCTATGGAACAACTGAATATATTCTTATTGTTTCCTGAAAGTGATGATGAAATACTTGCTTTAGGCGATGATTGTGATAGATATTTGGACATCCCAAAACAGTTGTCATTTATAAAAGCAATAATCAAAGGACATAATCACAGGTTTTTCTATGATTCTAAAAATGTCACGGAGTTTTGTTCAAAGGCAGTAGACTTATGTGGAAGTACATATTTGGATGGTATTAGGAATCAATTATTAAGCCTATTGAATAAAAATGCAACCGATACAACAAAACTGCCATTGTTCAAATCTGATTGTTTTTATTATCAATGGAATGCAAATAGTATTATTCCAAAAAATGACTTTCTTTTCAGGTCTGCCACGGAAAAATTGATAATGGATGGGAATGAAAATACTGTTATTGTATCCTTCTTATTTCAAGATAAATGGCCTCGAAATATCGTACCGATGATAAAGGACGCTCCACATTATCAAGAATTACCAATCATATCAAAGATACCATATTTCAATCCTATAGATTTGTTTATAGAGTGGTATAATTCGGAAATATCAGGAAGGACTTTTACATTCAATGACGTAACAAGGTTTGAAAAGACTTGCTATTTTTGGTCGAAACAACGAATGTTTAGAGAAAAAGAAACTGGAAGATTTTGGTATTATGATTTTTTCCATAAAGACAATAAAGAACATTATGAAGTATTTGACTCTACAGGACATCATATCGGTGAGGCTGATTGTGAGGGAAGTATAGATTTTGAGAAAAAAGACAAAGATAAATCTATAAGCGATATTCTTCGATAAGGTTTCATTAGAAAATACTTAGGTATAGAGGAGGAATAGAAGCGTAAGAGGAAGTGGATTATTTGTCCAACGGTATGAAGCCTCTTTTTGATTCACAAAAAAACCACAATCCGCAAACAACCTGCAAATTGTGGCTATTTTTTCTATGTGACGAATGAATTTTATTCCTGTTCCATCATGGCTTTGACTTCCTTGGCCTTCACGGTGTAGATGTTGCCCTCGGCATCGCAGAGGTAGAAGGAACCGTTGTGGCGGCAACGCATGGCAATAAGCCTTTGCATCGAGAGGTCGAGGCCGCTCATCAATTTCTTGGTGAAGGACGAAACTTCATTCTTCTTGGCATTCACTGTTACTGTTGTCATATTGTCTGATCTTTTTAAATTTTTCTTCGTTGTAAAACTTGGTGGATTTGATGTTACCTTCGGCGATGACTTCGGAGGGCATGACACTGTTGTCGATGAACAGAAAGTAGTCAACGACAGGGCAGTAGAGGTGAAAAAGGTTCTTGATGCCCGCTTTGTAACGCCTGCGGATGATGCTGTCGTCCACATGATGACCGCCGTGCTTCACTCGTTCCGCCACGCGCTTGATGGCCAACTCGGGGCTTTGCAGCCAGAAGTAAACCAAGCTGGCTTTGTAGCCTTGCTCGCGGGCTTTGATGATGAGTGAATGATAGGATTTGGCGGCCAAGGTGGTCTCGATGGCAAAGTCGGCTTTGTCAGCGATGAGGGTTTTGATGCGCGACAACATCAGGCGACCTGCGGCAACCTTGGCACCGTCGGGGTTAAGCGGCGACAGACCCTTGGCGATCTCGTCGCAGTTGACGAACTCCTTGCATTGCAAGGTCTCTGGCAAAACCGTCAGAGATGCGGTCGTCTTTCCCGCTCCATTACAGCCTGATATGATATATAAATTCGGCATCAAATAAAAATTCTGCTCGTTTGATACTGCCATTTTCATGCCAGAATCGCCTGCAAAAATACAAAAAATGTGAATGTGTCAACAATTTTCCACACTTTTCCACGATATTTTTGGAAAGATTGTTGGTAAATAGTTGAGAATCAAATGTAATTCAATTCGTTTCTTATTGTGCCTAATTTCCCAAAAAGTTGTATTTTTACCGCCTAAAACAAGAGCAATGAAAATAAAGTATCTTATCGGACTGCTTTTCATGGCTTTGACGATGTTGGCCTGCCAAAAACCCGTCGAGTATCCCATTGAGCCGAAGATTGCCTACGAGGGTTTCACTTATTTGTTTGACCCTGATAGTACCTTTAGCGGCGAGGGTGTTATCTCGTTCACTTATACTGATGGCGACGGCGACTTGGGCCTTGACGACAGCGATACCTTGCCGCCTTTCGGCCCCCATGACGCACATTATTATAATATGGAGGTGGATTACTTGAAGTTGGTGGACGGTGTGTTTGTGAAGACACCGCTGCTGAGTCCGCATGTGCCGACCAATCCTGCTGACACGCTCGTCTTGTTTGATACGGTCACTTTCAACGCCCGTTTTCATCGCCTGCGCGACAACGACGACCCCATGGCCATCAGCGGAACGATGGACTACCGACTAACGGTGCAGAATCCTTTTTCGCCGAATGACACCATCAAGTTCGAGATACGTATCCTCGACCGCGCCTTGCATGAGAGCAATACGATTCAGACCGAGGCGATTTACACAGGTCGTAGAGACGCATTGAATGCGTCTTCTGAAAACGATAATTCTAATTCTGAGACGCATTCAAAGCGTCTATACAAACGTTGCCTATAAAATCTTACGCAATGAAAAAAATATTCCTTATCCTAAGCATTTTGCTACCCTTTGCACTGAAAGCCCAAACGCCAGGCGAAAACATCGACGTGACGCATTACGAAATCCATGTTTGGGATTTCGAATTCACCAGCCACACGATGCAAGGGGAGACGTTTATTGACTTTACTGTTACCAGCTCCACAAACACCGTTGTATTGGAACTGAAGAGCCTTGTCGCTTCCGACGTGGCTTGCGATTTGTACAGCGTGGAGAGTTTCAGCCAAGAAGGTGATTTTTTGACGGTCGTTTTTGACGAGCCCATAGAGGCGGGCGAAAATGCCGTCCTCGATGTGCGTTATGGCGGCTCGACCTTCAGTGAGTATTGGGGCGGTGTGGAATGGTGGCCCAATTGCGACTATGTCTATAATCTCGGCGTAGGATTCGAGAGTCAACCGCACAACTTGGGTAAGACCTGGTTCCCCTGCGTCGACAACTTCACCGATAAGGCAACCTACGATGTCTATGTCACTGTGACCAACGACATGAAGGCCATTTGTGGCGGCAACCATGTGGAGACCTTTGACAACGGCGACGGCACCTCCACTTGGCATTGGAGCACCCCGCAGGAGATTTCCACTTACCATATCTCGTTTGCCATCGGCGACTATGAGCTTTGGGAGGATGTCTACCATGGTATCGAGCGTGATATCCCGATTGAGGTCTATGCCAAGCCTGCGCAGATGAACAGTGTTCCAGGCACTTTCGTGCATATTAAGGAAATCGTTTCGTTCTTTGAAGAGAACCTCGGGGCTTATCCTTTCAACCGCATCGGCTATGTCAGCACAAGCAAGGGCTGTATGGAACATACCGACAACATCGCTTTTGCTGCCAGCATCTTCGATGGCACCACCACAGGCGAGGAGTATGTGGCCCACGAGTTGTCTCACATGTGGTCGGGTAACTTGGTGACCTGTGAAGAAGCGGGCGACATGTGGCTTAATGAGGGCTTTGCCCAGTTTTGGGGCGCTTTCTACGAAGTGGGCGTTTATGGCGAGAGCCATTTCCAACATACTATGAGTTCGATGGTGGAGGATGCAGTCAATTGGTGTAACAATTTCGTCAATTGGATACCGCTCAACAACATGCCGTTGGATATGACCTACGACAGTGATGCCGTTTATAACCGTGGTGCGGTCATCGTCAACACGATGATGAACTACATGGGTCGCGAGAACTTCCTCACTGCCATGCGCCAGTATTTCCAGCAATATGCCTATCAAACAGCGACTTCCGAACAGCTTTGCGAGGCTTTGACACAATATTCCGGCATCGACATGCATAGCTTTTTTGATACATACGTTTATTCGAGTGGCATGCCGCATCTCTATGCCAATATGCTTTCGGTGCAACCTGTTGGCAATCAATATGAAGTGGCGCTCGACTTGCGCTATCAGCACATCGGCGACACGCACATCGGACAAGATAATGCATACGAAGTCACTTTCATTGGTCCCGACTTTCAATTAGCGACCGAAAAGCTGCATTGGGATGGCCTGCATAGAGAGGCTACCATAACCCTCGACTTTGAGCCTGTCGCTATGGTCAATGACATGAATAATGGTTGGCTTGACGGCAAGAACCAGATGAACTTCATGCTTAAAACGTCGGCACAACAGAGTTTTGCCAATGTAAAAATGAAGCCAGCTACGCTCACCGATTCTGTGTTCGTCGCCATTGAGAACCATCTGGTCGGCCCATACAACGACCCGCTGATTCCTTATCTGACTATGTCGACGAAACATTTTTGGACCATCAACCGTTATGATTTCGGTGAAGCCGATGTGACGGGCATGTTTGATTTTACCAGTTCGTCGGAAAACGACATCATCCATTCGGAAAACGACTCGGCCACGCTGATGTATCGTCGCAATGCGGCTGAGGCTTGGCACGAAATTGAGCATACCGTGTATCCGGGCAGCACGTGGCGACATGGCCGTCTCGTCGTTGAGAACTTCCCTCCAGGCGAATATGCCATTGCCGTTTGGGACAAGGAAGCCTTAGGTATGGAAGAGTATGCGAATCCTGTAAAGAGAGTGCAACTCTATCCTAATCCTGCTGAGGGTCAGGTGCGTATGACTTGGGATGGTGCTTTCGAGGGTCAAATTTGCATTGTCGGAGTGGAGGGCAAGGAACTGAAAAGAATGAGTTTCTCACCAACCGAGAGCGTGGAGTTTTCTACCGCAGACTTGCCAAAAGGTTGTTACACGGTGATGTGTCTCGATAAGGAAGGCAAGGTGATATTGATGGAAAAGCTAATCGTTAAGTAGATGAGCGATTTTAGTTTACATATAAGACGCGAGACAGCGGGACTATGATTTGTGACGATGACAATGACCACTTCAACCAAGAGCTGAAATTTCAGCATTCCCGTGAAAGCGGTCATGGTCATGTCAATAGTCATGGTAAAAAGTCCCGTGTCAAATGAATAAGTAGTTTAGTTTTGAACAATCCCTTAAATAAGAAATACTATGAAAAAGATGAGATTTTTGCCTTTGGTGCTTGTGTTTGGCCTTTTGTTGTTCTCTTGCAAGAAGGACGAAACAAAGGAATGGAAGCAGTTTTATGATTTTACCCTCGCGGATATCATGGGGACGTACACCAATTCCAATGTGTCGGGTGCATTCGACGCTTTGACGGAAAATGATTTTTGTCATATTTGTGAGGATGCCGTGATCAACATGTCGCCTTATTTGGGGAGCAATAGTTCCATCGAGTTCAATGTGAATTGCCAGAAAGCTAATTTTAATAAGTCGTTCACGGGGCGTCCTGTTATGAATGATGACAATTTCCTTATCAGTATGTCAATGCCTGCTACTTCTATCTATCCAAACTATGAGGTGACGGCTTATGTCTATAAGAACGACAAGGGGAATGTCAGGCTACATGGGTTCGCCAGGCATATTTATTATGAAAACGTCGTTGTCGACTTTGACGGCACAGAGCATAAGGATGTCAAGTCGATGGTCAACTATTATTTCGATGTCTTGAAATGATAAAACTGTGTTGCTATGAAAAAATCAGGTATTGCTTGCTTGTTGCTCTTTTTGGGTATCGTAATGGTTTCCTGCAACAAGGAAAAGAAAGGTTACACTATTGATGACATTGTTGGGGAATACATCTTCTCCGATGCTGCCGACGCCTTTGACGGTTTGGAAGCGGATGAGTACACCTATCTCTGTGACGATGCTGTCATTACCATCGCCCGTGATGGAGAGAATTCCGTGGATTTTTGGCTCTCATGCCCCAATGAGGACATCCCTTGGGCCCCTACTAATGAGGGACACAAAGCCCATTTTAATGGTGCGCCTTTCCCGAACGAGAACGATTCCATTATCAGAATGTCGTACGATTACGGTTATGACAAGTACCCGCCCAGTGAGAGTACGGTGACTGCCAAGGTCTCAAAAATGGATGGTAAGATTCGATTGCAAGGTCATCATTACTTTTACAGTGGCACGTCAGGCAATGTGTATATCTGGTATTTTGATGTGGTTAAGAAGTGAGGGAGACAAGCTTTACAAAAATCCCCTGGCATTTGTCGGGGGATTTTTTTGTTTACTTCTTTAAGGTAATCCTGAACGTCGTCCCTTCGCCCACCACGGAGGATTTGACGAAAATCTTGCCCTTGTGGTAGTCTTCGATGATGCGCTTGGCCAACGAGAGGCCGAGGCCCCAACCGCGTTTCTTGCTGGTAAATCCAGGCTTAAACACCTGCTTGATTTGTGACTTCGGGATGCCCTTGCCCGTGTCGCTTAGGTCGATGTGAATATGGTCGCCGTCGTCGATGAGGTCGAGGGTGATTTTGCCGTGGTCGCCCATGGCATCAATGGCATTCTTGGTCAGGTTTTCCAAGACCCAACGGAACAAAGACGGAATCAGGGGTATGATTAATTCACCTTCGGGCAAATTGATTTCAAACTCGAACTTCTTGGAGAACCGTTTTTGCAGGTAGTCCATCGTGTCGCGGATGAGGTAGTTGACATCGGTGGGCTCGGGCACGGGCACGGAACCGATTTTCGAGAAGCGGTCGGTGACGATTTGCAGACGTTCGATGTCTTTCTCCATCTCATGGGTGCCCACGAAAGGCTCCTCTTGCATCTTCAACAGCTCTATCCATCCCATCAGCGAGGAGAGGGGCGTGCCCAATTGGTGCGCAGTTTCTTTGGCCATGCCAGCCCACACTTGGTTTTGCTCCGAACGTCGGGCATAACTGAACAGCAGGTAGGCAATCAATAGGAATAAAGCAAACACAACAAACTGGATGACAGGGTAGTAGCGCATTTGTTGCACCAAGTCGGTGGTGCGGTAAAAAATGGTGGCTTTGCCCTTGTTCATGAACTCGATTTGCAGCGGGTCGTTCTCGTCGCGCATGATGGCAATTTGTTGCTTGACGTAGTTGGTGTCGCGCATCATGAGGGAGTCGAGGTTGCCGTAATTGAGGATTTGCGTTTGGTCTTCGTTGGTGACGATAACAGGTACACCCATGGAATTGAGCGTGATCTCCTCCATGAAGTGGTCCGACATGTCTTCCAGAACGGTCTTTAGGTCGGTATAGATGCGCGACTCATTATAATAAAGGTATTGCACGATGCCGTAGCCTGGGTCGATTTTGATGGGTGGGAATTTCGAGTAGGCGCGTTTCATCTCAGCGTCGAAGAACGTTTTCTCTTCTTGGTCGGGAGGCAGGTTGTTCGACGAGATGATGTTGCCTTTCCCGTCGGTAAGCACCAGTGGGATGCTGATGTTGTTGCGGATGATGTCGACGTAGGTGGCGGTGTTCTCGTTGGATGAGATGTCCATGATGCGGCGGTAGGCGTTGGCCAACAGCTCGACGCGGAGTTGTTCCTGCTCGTTCACCTTATTGAAAAACTCCTCTGTCGATTTCATCATCACGGCATGTTGTTCCATGGCGGCGGCCCACATCTTCACCTGTTTGACTTCCTGTTCGGCGATGGATTTCACAAGGTGGTTGGTGTACCACAACGACACACCGATGATGAGCATGGCGATGACCGCCAAAGCCCATTTCCAGCGTTTTTTGTTTGTATAGAGGTTCGATTTCACAACCTTATCAACGGAGTTTTCGCCTTATTATTATATAGGTTTGGTCGGATTTGTAATCCGACCAAATTGAAAAGGGGATTTGTAATCCCCTTAAAGTCAAATCTTTTTCCTCATTCTTCCCACAGGAATGCCAAGTTGTTCCCTGTATTTTGCCACGGTGCGTCGTGCGATGGGATAGCCTTTTTCTTTGAGCACAATCATCAGTTGTTCGTCGGTCATCGGGTTCGACTTGTCCTCGCTTTCCACGGCATCCTTGAGGATTTTCTTGATTTCGCGGGTCGAGACTTCTTCGCCTTCATCGTTGGTGATGCCTTCGCTGAAGAAAAATTTCAACAGGAAGGTGCCGTAAGGCGTCTGCACATATTTGCTATTGGCCACGCGTGAGATGGTGGAAATGTCGAGTCCAACCTTGTCAGCCACATCCTTGAGAATCATGGGCTTGAGTTTGGTCTCGTCGCCAGTGAGGAAATATTCTTCCTGAATGTCGACGATGGCTTTCATGGTGACATACAAGGTGTTTTGTCGCTGGTTGATGGCGTCGATGAACCACTTGGCGGCGTCGATTTTCTGTTTCACAAACTGCACGGCTTCCTGCTTGTTGCGGGTGTCCTTGCTGTTCGAGAATTCTTCCAGCATCTTAAGGTATTGCTTGCTGATGTGGAGTTCTGGGGTGTTGCGGCCGTCCAACGATAGCTCCACCTTTCCGTCTCTGACGAAAACGAAGAAGTCAGGGGTGATGTAATGGATGTTCTTTGTGCCTGAGCTTGAGGCGTCGGCAGGCTTGGGGTTGAGCTTCAGGATTTCGTCCAGAGCGGCTTTTAGGTCGCGGTTGCTGACTTCTAATTTCTTGGAGATTTTGTCGTAGTGCTTCTTGGTGAACTCTTCGAAGTAGTCTTTGACGATGGTTATGGCGAGGCTGTAATCCTTGTGGAAGGGGTTGTCTTCTTGAAGGCGCTTGAGTTGTATCAATAGACATTCTTGAAGGTCGCGGGCGGCGATGCCGGGTGGGTCGAGTTCCTGCACGATGCTGAGCACCTCGGTCACTTCCTCTTCTGTCGTCGATAGGTTCATCGTGAAAAGCATGTCGTCGACGATGTTGGGGACGGGTCGGTTGAGGTAGCCGTTGTCGTCAAGGTTGCCGATGATGTATTCCCCGATTTCAAGTTGTTTCTCGGTGAGGTCGCGGTAGGCTAACTGTTGGTTCAGATAGTCTTGGAAAGTCTCCTCGTTGACGATGGGCGCTTCATAGTCGTCATCGTCGCAGCTGTAGTTGTTGGCTTGCAGTTTATACGAGTAGTCTTCGCGGTCTTCTTCGGGCAGGTAGTCGTTGATGTCGAATTCGTCGTCCTTGCTGAAGTCGACCTCGTCATCGTTGTAGTCGTCGTTTTCGCCGTTGTCGGACTCGTCAACGGTTGGCTCATTGTCCTCGTAATCGTTCTCACGGGTGTCCTCCAAGGCGGGGTTGATTTCCATCTCCTCCTTGATGCGTTGTTCGAGTTCGATCAATGGCAGTTGCAACAGCTTCATCAGCTGGATCTGCTGCGGAGAGAGCTTCAGCTCCTGCCGCTGGGTTTGAGTCAATCGTTGGTTATTCATTTCAGTTGTCAGTTTGGAGTTGTTCAGTTGTTCAGTTAGTGTCGTTCATCAACTGAACAACTGAATAACTGAACAACTGACAACTTATTTAATACAAGCAGTTCTTAGGTGTGCGTGGGAACGGGATGACATCGCGGATGTTGGTCATGCCGGTGATGAAGAGCAGCAAACGCTCGAAGCCAAGGCCGTAGCCCGAATGTGGCACCGAGCCGAAGCGACGGCTATCCAAATACCAGTCCATGGAGGCCTCTGGGATGCCGACTTCGTGCATGCGGTCAAGGATCTTATTAATATCGGTCTCACGCTCTGAGCCACCGATGATTTCGCCGATGCCGGGGAAGAGCACGTCCATGGCGCGGACGGTCTTGCCGTCTTCGTTCTGCTTCATGTAGAAAGCCTTGATTTCTTTCGGGTAGTCGGTCAGGATGACGGGCTTCTTGAAGTGCTTCTCGACGAGATAACGTTCGTGCTCCGACTGCAGGTCGACGCCCCAGCCATCGACGGGATACTGGAACTTGCCCTTCTTGTTGTAGTTGGAGTTACGGAGGATGTCGATGGCCTCGGTGTAGGTCAGGCGGACAAACTCATGCTCAAGCACAAAATGCAGCTTGCTGATGAGTTCCATCGACTTGTCTTCCTCTTTCTTGCCCTTCTCTTCGTCTTGCAGGCGCTTGCTGAGGAACTGGAGGTCGTCCATGTTGTTGTCCAAGGCGTATTGGATCAAGTATTTCAACATTTCCTCGGCAAGGTCCATGTTGTCGTTGATGTCGTAGAAAGCCATCTCAGGTTCAATCATCCAGAACTCGGCCAAGTGGCGTGTGGTGTTGGAGTTTTCGGCACGGAAGGTGGGTCCGAAAGTGTAAATCTTGCCCAAGGCTGTGGCTGCCAATTCGCCTTCGAGCTGACCCGAAACGGTGAGGTTGGTCGACTTGCCGAAGAAGTCCTGCTTATAGTCGACGTTGCCTTGCTCGTCGCGAGGGATGTTGTTCAAGTCTAAGGTAGTCACCTGGAACATTTCGCCGGCACCTTCTGCGTCGGAGGCGGTGATGAGCGGCGTGTGGATGTTATAGAAGCCTCGCTCGGTGAAGAACTTGTGGATGGCGAACACCATGGCGTGGCGCAGACGCATGACAGCACCAAAGGTGTTGGTGCGGAAACGCAGGTGGGCGATGTCGCGCAGGAACTCCAAGGAGTGTTTCTTGGGTTGCAGCGGGTACTCGTCGGGGTTGGCGGGACCGAACAGGCCGATTTCCTTCACGGAGAGTTCTACGGCTTGGCCGCTACCCATCGAGGCGACCAAAACGCCCTTGGCCCACAGGGAGGCACCGGCGTGCATGAGTGCCAGTTTTTCTTCGGGGATGACGTTCAGGTCGATGACCAGTTGCAGGTTATTGATGGTCGAGCCGTCGTTGAGGGCGATGAAGGCCACGTTCTTGCTGCCGCGCTTGTTGCGCACCCAGCCCATTACAGTAATCTCATTGTCAGAGGCTTGCATTTGCAAGGCTTGCTTGATTTCTACTCTTTTCATATTATGATACTATTCTTTATCGAGTGTTATAAATAATGTGCAAAGTTACAAAAAAATGCAATCATTAACCGAAAAAATGTATATTTGCAGGTCAAATGAAGCAATCATGAAAGCACAAGTGATTTCCCAAAAATCGGCACAAATGCCGTTTGAAGCCAAGAAAGTAGCAAAAAAAGATAGCGTAAATGATTCTATTCCAGAAGGATACGTGTCTTTTGATACTTTCGTTGAGGTTTTTGATAGGAAATTAAGGGAACAGTATGCAAAGTTATAAATTGGTCGTTAGCCTTGCTGCTTTGAACGATTTGGATAATGTCGTTGCATACATTGCCTCAATATATCGTTTGGAAGCAGGGCTAAAATACAAAGAAAGAATAGTCGAGCAAGTCAAACGTCTGAGTTATTGTGCTGATTGTTTTCCTATTAGTAAAAAAAGAATGATAAAGAGAATTCATCCTGAAGGCAGACGAATGCTCATTATGAATAGGAAATGGTGTGTAATCTATCATATTTCAGAAGGTTATGTAATGATAGATAGATTTGTCCCATCTAAATTTGTTTATTGAAATGGCTTCTTCTGTTTCCTGGTTTGGTAACTCCGATTCTTCTTTTTTCATCGCCGGCCCCTGCAGCGTGGAAAGTGAAGCACAAATCCTCGCCACGGCGCAAGCCCTATCCCAAATCCCGCAAGTGACCATGCTGCGCGGTGGCATCTGGAAGCCCCGTACCCGCCCCGATGCCTTTGAGGGTAGGGGAGAACAAGGCTTGGCTTGGCTTCGTGAGGCAAAGCAAGAAACAGGCTTGCCCATCATCACCGAGGTGGCTACTCCCGACCATGTGGAGTTGGCTTTGAAATACGGTATCGATGCCCTGTGGATTGGTGCCCGAACGGTGGTCAACCCGTTCTCGGTGCAGCAATTGGCGGATGCATTGAAGGGCGTGGATGTTCCCGTGTTCATCAAAAACCCTGTCTCGCCCGACTTGCAGCTGTGGATTGGGGCCTTCGAGCGTTTCCAAAAGGCGGGCGTGACGAAGTTGGCGGCCATCCATCGTGGCTTCTCGCATTACAAGGAATCGCCGTACCGCAACGCCCCCATGTGGGAGATTCCCATCGAGTTGACGCAACGCCTGAATGTGCCCATCATCACTGATGTGAGCCATATCTGCGGCAACCGTGCATTGTTGCAAGCTACCGCCCAGAAAGCCCTCGATCTCGCTACCGACGGTTTGATGATAGAATGTCATATTAATCCTGATGCGGCACTGACTGACGCCAAGCAACAAATCACGCCCGATGCGTTGGAGGCACTTTTGGCCAACTTGACCTTCCGTTCCAAACATTCAGGCATTGTGGAGCGCGACCTTGCAGGACTTCGCAACGAGATTGACGACATCGACAACGAGCTGCTGCAGCTGTTGGCACGTCGCATGGAGGTAAGTGCCCGTATTGGCGAATACAAGAAGCAGAATAATGTCACTGTGGTGCAGATGGACCGCTGGAAGAAAATCCTTGCCGAGCACGTTGCCATGGGTGGGGATTTGGGCCTCACTCCTGAGTTGGTCAACGAGGTGTTTGAAGCCATCCATCAGGCTTCCATCGAGAGACAAAGTCGCATCATGGAAACGGGG
>JAEEGJ010002583.1_pt1 | contig 88109 bp, 68 predicted proteins | sample 8958761 | NCBI WGS metagenome assembly JAEEGJ01 (sample SAMN16246546, study PRJNA631951) | gut metagenome | biome: gut microbiome; feature: rumen; material: RS-attached | host: Bos | place: Iran: Karaj | collected 2018-10
GTTCGTATCCGTACATTCCTTGAACAAGATTTCCCGTTTCCGCCCGAAAGACGGTGAGGTACCGAAAATTAACAAACTCGGGTCCAAGAGCTGGCAGAACCTGAAGACAAGTGCCAAATCCAGGATCAAGGATATAGCGAAAGACTTGATACAGCTCTATGCGAAAAGGAAGGCGTCCAAAGGTTTCGCTTTTTCTCCGGACAGCTATCTTCAGGAAGAACTAGAATCATCTTTCATGTATGAGGACACTCCGGACCAGGAAGCAGCCACCAGGGCGGTCAAACTGGATATGGAAGATGACAGCCCTATGGACCGCCTGATCTGTGGAGATGTAGGTTTCGGAAAGACTGAGATAGCTATCAGGGCCGCTTTCAAGGCTGTTACCGACGGAAAGCAGGTGGCGGTATTGGTACCGACCACGATCCTTGCCCTGCAGCATTACAACACTTTTTCAGCGAGGCTCAAGGATTTTCCTTGCACCATAGAATATGTCAGCAGGCTCCATTCCGCCAAAGAAGTGACGGAAATAAAGAAAAGATTGAAGGAAGGGCAGTTGGATATAGTTATAGGAACCCACAAGATGCTTGGAAAAGGCTTCGAATTCAAGGACTTGGGGCTTCTTGTAATAGATGAGGAACAGAAATTCGGAGTGTCCGCGAAGGAAAGGCTGCGCCAGTTGAAGTCATCCGTGGATACACTTACTCTCACGGCAACTCCTATTCCCCGTACCCTCCAGTTCTCACTCCTGGGCGCCAGGGACCTTTCAATCATCAATACGCCGCCGCCTAACAGGATTCCGACACAGACAGAAATAATCCTTTTCAACACCGATGAGATAAAGAGCATAATCAATTACGAGCTCAACCGCAACGGCCAGATTTTCTTCCTCCACAACAAAGTTGAGGAACTTGATTCCATCCATGAGATACTTCACAGGCTTGTTCCTGACATGAAGATATGTGTCGCGCATGGCCAGATGGAACCGAAGGAACTGGAAAACAGGATGCTGGACTTCATCCGCGGTGACTATGACATGCTTCTTTGTACGACGATCATCGAGAACGGACTGGATATTCCCAATGCCAATACCATAATAATCAACCAGGCACAGAACATAGGCCTGAGTGACCTCCACCAACTTAGAGGGAGGGTTGGAAGGTCCAACAGGAAAGCATTCTGCTACCTTATAGTGCCTCCTTTGGTATCCATCACTGACAACGCCCGGCGCAGGCTGAAAGCGATCGAGGAATTTTCCGACCTCGGGAGCGGATTCAACATAGCCATGCAGGATCTCGACATCCGGGGCGCAGGCAACCTCCTCGGCGCCGAGCAGAGCGGATTCATAATGGATATGGGATATGAGACATACCAGAAGATACTTGCCGAGGCGATGGAAGAACTAGGGGTTGAAACAGGCGTGTCAACAGGAAGGAAAGACGACTCTTTCCTAGTCGACTGTACCATAGAAACCGACCAGCCGGCAATGATTCCGGACTCTTACATAGACATCACGGCGGAGAAGATAAGGATATACAAGCATCTCGATTCGATGCTGAATGACAAGGAGATAGACCGCGCCAGGGCGGAACTTTCCGACCGTTTCGGGGAACTTCCGGAAGAAGCCGGCAATCTTTTCAATGTGGTCAAGATACGTAATCTCGGAAGCAAGCTCGGATTCGAGAAGATCATCATCAAAAACGGAATGATGATCATGTTCTTCATATCCAATCCGATGTCTCCTTACTACAAGACCAAGGTGTTTACGGATATACTCGGCAACATCAACGCCAACGACCAGCTCTTCCATCTCAAGCAGTCTGAAGGTAAACTCAAGATAGTCACGCGCGGAATAGATACCCTCCAGAAGGCCCTCCAGACGCTTATGAAGCTGAAATAACAAAAAAATCACTATCTTTGGAAGATGCCGAATCTTTTGGTGGAAATAGGAAACACAGCCCTCAAGGCGGCCTGGTCTGACGGAATGACGCTCGGAAAGACATTCCGTTACCAGGGGGAGAAGATGTTCGATTTCATCGATTCCCTTGTCGAAAAGGAAAAACCGGCAGTCATGGTGATTTCTTCAACCATTGAAGTGAATCAGTCCCAGGAAGAAAAGCTCCGTTCCGGTTGTGGAGAACTCATAATCCTCGACAGGAAACACTTGCAGACCGTGACAAGCTATTCTTTGCCGGAATATCTTTCTCCGGACAGGGCGGCTGCGGTGATTGCTGCAAGGTACCTTTTCAAAGGCAAGGGAAGCATGGTATTCGACTTCGGGACCACGATGACCATAGATATTACCGACGAGGAGGGTAACTACTCCGGAGGCAACGTTTCCCTGGGCTGCCGTACCAGGTTCAAGGCGCTGAACAGGTATTCACGGACACTCCCAATAGTGGACACTCCCGTAAACATCAGAGAAACAGGAAATTCGCTGGTTTCCTCCATAGAATCGGGGGTAGTAAGCGGCATAATGTTTGAAATACAGGGGTACTTGTCGCTGTTTCCGGAAAAAGTTGTGGTTTTTACGGGCGGAGACGCTTTATATTTTGCAAAAAGAATGAAAAACTCCATCTTTGTAGTCTGCAATCTAGTGCTGATGGGGTTGGCATTGATAGCTGACGATTATGTTGAAAGGAAACGTTAGAAGAATACTCCTGATAGCTTTCAGCTTGCTCTGTGTACTTCCTTTGAGTGCGCAGAATGAAGCATACAACTCATATTCCCCATATTCGATGTTCGGGATAGGCGACATTTCCAGGCAAGGATCCGCCTATAACAAGTCCATGGGCGGCGTGGGAATAGCCACCCGCGACAAGAGAGCCCTCAACTATCTCAACCCGGCGGCGGTAACCGCTCGGGACAAGAAGACCTTCATGGCTGATTTCAGCCTCGCCCAGGGAAACAGATACTACAAGCAAGGGGATATGAGTTCCTCCAACAACACGTTCAACATCTACGACGTGGCGTTTTCGTTCCCTGTTTACAAATCCCTGGCGATGTATGCCGGCTTCTCTCCGTTCAGCGATTTAGGATACAAGATTTCCTTCAAGGAGACAGGCAACATCATTTCCCAGACGGGCGTGATCACCAATACGGTACAGGGATATGGCGGTCTTTCCGAGGTCTTTCTCGGCGCCGGCCTGACCCCGTTCAAGGGTTTCTCGATCGGAGCGGAGGGACAGTATTATTTCGGAAAGCTCAACAAGAACAGCACCTTCGACCTGGCCAGCACGGGCTTCAGGGATATCTACAGCGGATATGAGATGCACCTGAAGAGCTATTCGGGGAAATTCGGAGTTCAGTATGAGACTCCTGCGATGGGAAATGTCACTGCGGTGATAGGAGCTACCTACAGACTCAAATCCAACTTCTCCGGACATGTGGACAGGTATGAGATCCAGACCATATCTTCCATCAACGACTCCACGCCTTCCCCGAGGACCTTCACGGACACCCTCGGCAAGCGCAACAGGGTTGGACTTGCCCAGGAAATCGGCGCAGGATTCTCGCTCCGTGGCAACAAGTGGACTGCGGAGGTGAATTATCTCAGGTCCGACTGGTCTTCCTGCGGGCTTGACAACGTACCCGGATTTGCCTGTGTAGGAAGCGCGGTGTTCAGCGCGACGACATCCCAGTCGGTCCGTGCCGGATTCTCCTACGTGCCTAACAGGAATGATATCAGGTACTACCGCAGGAGGGTAACATACAGGGCCGGAGCATATTGGGACCAGGCCTACTACAAGGTGGACGGAAGCAACATAAATGCGTTTGGTCTGACTTTTGGAGCTACGCTCCCTGTATTCAGCAACAGAACCGGAGTGACCAACGGTTTGACAGTGGGGATAGATATAGGTCAGCGAGGTTCTACTGCCGGAAACCTGGTAAGGGAAAGGTACATTAATTTTAACATAGGACTTAACTTACTTGACATTTGGTTCTTGAAACCAAGATACGATTAACTGGATTTGCTTGAAATTGAAAACACAAAAGACCATGAAAAAGATTACACTAGCTCTGTTGACACTTGTTGTATCATTCACGGGAATAAAGCTTTCCGCACAGGACAAGTACGGACCTAACGCGGACGAGTGCAAGAAGTATCTTTCCTTCTACGATGATTATTACAAGCAGAAGAATTACGATGATGCCCTTCCTAACTGGAGGAAGGCATATGCCATCTGCCCTGCTACTGCAAGCGAGAACATGTTGATCAAGGGTTCCACCCTCCTTACCAGGCAGATCGCCAAGACCAAGGATGTGGCTCTCCGCAATGCCATCATCGATTCTCTCCTTACCCTTCAGGACCAGAGGGCGGCTACTTATCCGAAGAATGCTGTAAAGGCACTCAACAACAAGGCCAGGTATATCGTCCAGTATAAACTGAAGGACAACCAGTTCGTCTTTGACGAAATCGGAAAGATCATCGGCGAAAACCAGGAGCTGACGAACTTCGCTTCGTATGTCCCTTACTTCAACGCTGCAGTCGCTCTCAAGAACGAAGGCAAGCTTGATGTCGAGAAAGTCCTGGATGTCTATGAGTCATCAGTCGGCCTCCTTGATAAGGCTGCCGCTACCGACAGCGCTACACTCGTTGCCAAGGGTATCGACAAGGACGACATCAAGAAGATCTCCGAAGCCAGGAACGGTCTTGACCTGACCTACATCGACAGCAAGATCGCCAGCTGCGACGACCTTCTCGGCCTGTTCACTCCTCGCTATGAGGCAAACCCATCCGACATGGCCCTTAACGCCAAGATCGTGGGTATGCTCAATACAGTAGAAGGCTGCCAGAACAACGACCTTTACCTCAAGGCCGCCACCGCTCTTTACAGGAACGAGCCTAATGCCAAGACCGCTTACAGTCTTTACAGGCTCAACCTTGCACAGGGCAACACCGACGCCGCCTTGAAGTACATCGAAGAGGCCTGCAGCTTCAGCGATATCGACAACCTTACCAAGGCGAAGTACAACATGGAAGCATCCAATGTCTGCGTGAAGAAGGGAATGACCGCCAAGGCATCCTCTTATGCAAACAGGGCGGCTGAACTTGACTCCAGCTATCAGGGAAGGGCTTACTACATCACCGGAACAATCTGGGCTTCTACCCGTTGCGGCGGCGATGAGGTTACCTCAAGGGCAAACCTTTGGGTAGCAGTCGATTACCTGCAGAGGGCAAAGGCTGCCGATCCTTCACTGGCCGGTGATTGCAACGCCCTTATCGGAAGGTATTCAGCCAGCTTCCCTGCCAAGGCAGACGCCTTCATGTATGATATCGTGGACGGACAGTCCTACACCGTCAACTGCGGCGGAATGCACGCAACCACAACCGTCAGGACAAGGTAATATATTCAAGGGCCAAGGCCTTGGAACGAAAACTACATAGCATTACGATGATTGCAACCGCGATTGCGGTTGCTTTCGTCGTATATTCATGCAAAGGGAAACTCTCCGAGGCGGACAAGCTCGATCTGGAGGAGACGCCGGTTCAGACGGTGGACAGTATGTTCGTCGTCCAGACCAGGACCGGGAACCTTCAGATGAGGGTGGAAGCCGACATAATGGAACGGTATGACAACGATACCTGTTCCTACGAGCTGTTTCCGAATGGGCTCCATGTGTTCGCCTATACCGACGGGGATGTGCTGGAGACGGTGCTGCACTCAAACAACGCCAGGCACTTCAAGAGCAAGAAGCACAATATCGAGCAATGGTCGGCGTTCGGCAACGTGATAGTGCAGAATGTGCTCAAGCAGCAGACGATGGAGACGGACACCCTGTACTGGGACCAGGCGAACAAGGAAATCTACACAGATTGCTATGTGAGGATGTTCAACAAGGACGATTTCATGCAGGGATATGGAATGAGGTCGGACGAAATGGCCAGGAACGCCATCATCTACCGGCCGTTCAACAGCTATGTCTATGTGATTGAAGACACGACACGAGTAATCATCGATTCGGTCAACTTTATCGGGCCTTTACTTAAAAAATAATAGGAAATTGATTAAAAATCACTATCTTCGCACCCCAATATCAAAATGTTTGAAATTTAAAACAATATAAACAATGGCGATTCTTCAAAAAACTCGCGACAAGGCCGGCCTTGCAGTGTCCATCATCATTGCACTGGCCCTTCTGTCATTCATCATTGATCCGGGCACACTCGAGTCCGCTTTCAATATGATGTCATCCAAGAACAACGTAGGTGAAATCAACGGAAAGGCTGTCTCTTACACTGACTTCCAGCAGGATGTCGACAGGTTTACGGTTGTGAACGAGATGGTTACCGGTAATTCTGCCCAGAGCGACCAGCAGCAACAGCAGATCCGCAACGCCGCTTGGCAGAGCCTCGTGGACAAGTATCTGTTCACCAAGAAGGCTGCCGATGCCGGTATCAAGGTTGGGGAAGAAGAACTCAAGGAGCTCCTCGCAGGAGATATGGTTTCTCCAGTCATCTCCCAGAACCCTGTTTTCCAGGATGAGAACGGCAACTTCAGCAAGACTGCCCTCCAGAATATCATCAACGCCGTCCAGACAGACCAGACCGGCCGCCTTAAGACATACTGGGACTATATCCAGAATACCGTCTTCACCCAGCAGTTCTATGCAAAGTACGGTTCCCTCTTCTCAGCCAGCAACTTCCAGAACCCGCTCATGCTCAAGAGGGCCATCGCCGACAACAACAACACGGCTAACGTCGACTTCGTCCTCGTTCCTTCTGTATTCACTCAGGATTCTACCATCACGGTCAGCGACGAAGAGGTCCAGAAGTATTATAACGACCATAAGAGCCTGTACCGCCAGAATGCTTCCAGGGATATGGAATACGTTGTATTCGAGGTTACTCCTTCCGCAGCAGACATCGAGGCTACCAAGGAGGCGATGAACAGCATCTACGATGAGTTCTCCACCACCGAGGCCGTCAAGACGTTCCTTGCAAGGAATTCCGAGAAGCCGCTGAGTGAGTACTGGTATCGTGCCGGCGAACTCAACACCATCAACACAGACCTCAATGAGTTCGTATTCTCCAATGCTTCAGGTACTTCTCCTATCGTTTCCGACAACGAGAATGTATTCTATGCCGGCAGGATCATGGCTACCGCACAGGTTCCTGATTCCATCTATGTAAGGCATATTCTCTTCGCAGCCACGGACAGCCAGGAGAAGATAGACAGCGTAATGAACGTCCTCCAGAAGGGCGAGAGCTTCGCCAATGTTGCGACTTCCGTATCTGCCGACACCCAGAGCGCTGCAGACGGCGGACAGGGCAATATCGGCTGGTTGACCCAGAGCTATATGATCCCTGGTTTCGAGCCAGCCCTTACCGCACAGGTAGGTAAGCCGTTCGTACTCAAGACCCAGTACGGTACCCATATCGTCGAGGTCACCAAGAGGACCGCTCCTGTCACCAAGAAGCAGGTTGCCATCCTCCAGAAGTCTTCACTCTCCAGCAACGAGACTTTCAATGACTACTATTCCCAGGCCAGCAAGTTCGCCAAGCTCGCCGCCGGGGACTACAAGAATTATAAGGCCGCTGTAGATACTCTCGGTGTCTATTCACACCCTATGACTGCCGTACAGGAGAGCAATGATACCTATGGTTCCATCAACCAGGCCAGGGAAGTCACAAGGTGGATCTTCGACAACAAGGTTGGCAAGGTTTCCGATATTATCACGGTCAACAACAACTATTTCTTCATCGCTACCGTTACCGGTATCCACAAGGATGGAATAGCTACGCTTGATGAAACCAAGGACGTCATCCGCCAGCAGCTCTTCGCCCAGAAGGCAGCTGAAAAGGCAGCCGCAGATGTCGCAGAGCAGATAAAGGGAATGGACGACCTCCAGGAAATCGCAGACAAGCTGAACACTTCCGTCAGCTCCGATGTCGATGTCAGGTTCGCTTCGCTTAACGGCCAGGGTCTCGACCCTAAGTTCATCGGTGCTGTATCCGTTGCCCCGGAGGGCAAGATCTGCGGTCCGGTTGCCGGAATGATCGGTACCTACGTGTTCAAGGTGAATGGCCGGGACACCGGTGCTTTCTATACCGAGGATGATGCCAAGGCCAACGCAGACCAGATGGCAAGCTACATGTCCCAGATGATCCTTCCGGTCATGATGCTGGATGCTGACGTCAAGGACAACAGGGCTCGTTTCTTCTAATAGGAAGCTCTTGTGAATCAATAAGGCGGCTGTTCTTCAGCCGCCTTATTTTGTTTTCCGGAGGATTCCCCTCGGCCAATAATTATGAAAAAAAAGACGCAGAAAACAATTTTTTACTAATTTTAAACGTTTTTATTGACCAAATCAACAGATTATGAAAGCAGAGTATCATTTACATTACGTGATAAAATGAGAACATCAGCGAGGATGGTGTATTTTTACGTATCATACCGGAATCAAGTGTCTCCTACATATTCCGTCTTCTGTCGGATTCCACCAGCTATAATGGATCCTTTAGGGAACGGTAATGGCGAAACCGAATAGGTTGTTTATTAGATTTATGAAGAAATAAAAAAAAGAATTAAGATGAAATCGACTTATAAATGCTTGTTTAGGATTGCAATTATTGCAATTACAGCCGTGCTGTTCTGTTCTTCTTCCTGTGAGAAACCAGAGGAGGATACAAATGTTAATAATAGGGATGCAAATCCATATTCCGAGACGAGGAATGAGGCTCTTTCAATGCTAGGCTTTTATTGGAATGGAGCTAGATATATACAGTATACCGCAATCCATTTGATGTCGACAGAACCATATATTGGTTGGAACAGTGTAGAAATTGACAAGGACGATTTTATTATTATTCATTCACCATTTATGACATCTCTTGGAAGAGTAGATATCAATATACCGGAAATATGGCTGTTTTTTCCTTATCAAGACATAGCATTAAACGAGAAATATACCACAAGCAAATACTCTTCTTTTGCGTGTTTCACTTCTAATTCGCCGTTTGTCATTAATGGGAAAGAATGCAATAGTGTTTGTGTGCCATTAACCATTACGGTTGAATATTCAAAGATAGGAAGTAGGATTCAAGGTAAATTTATTGCAGAAGGCGGCTCTTTGGAAACTTCAGATGGAAAAACCATAAGCATTGTATTTGATGATGGTGTGTTTAATTTAAGCAACACTAAAGGTCTTGCAAAGAGTTATACATTAGAGAAATGGCTCAAAGAAATAGAACAAGCAAAACAATCATACCGCTAATAGGTGATGCTTACGCAAGGAGATAAGCAATTCGGGCCGCAGAGGAACTATCCCGTGCGGCCCGTGTCGTATTAAGTTGTGTTGTGAAGCCTCTTATTCGACCTTCCTGGCGCCGTCGCTGATGACGACATCATAGAACTTAGGGTCGTGCCCGAACTTGGCCGGGAACAGCTCCTTGACGGCGGCGATGAAACCGTCATACAGTTCCTCCTTCACGAGGTTGATCGTGCAGCCGCCGAAGCCGCCTCCCATAACCCTCGAGCCTGTAACATCGCATTTTCGTGCCAGCTTGTTGAGGAAGTCCAGCTCCTCACAGCTGACTTCGTACAGCTTGCTCATTCCGAAGTGGGTCTGGTACATCATCTCGCCGACGGTCTCGTAGTCGCCCCTTTCAAGAGCGTCACAGACATCAAGCACCCTCTGGACCTCTCCGATCACATATTCAGCCCTGAGGAAATCCTCCTCCGGAATCTGGTCGCGGACCTCGTCCAGCCATACTCTCTTGGCGTCGCTGAGGAATTCCACGTCCGGGTGGTTCTTGCTGATGGCCTTGGCGGCGTTCTCGCAGGACTCGCGTCTCTTATTGTAGGCTGAAGAAGCCAGCTCGTGTTTTACGCAGGAATCCACAAGAACCAGTTTGTATCCCTTCGGATCGAATGGGAAATACTTGTATTCCAGTGTCTTGCAGTTGAGGCGGATAAGGTTGCCCTTCTTTCCGAATATGGAAGCGAACTGGTCCATTATTCCGCACTTGACGCCGCAGTAGTTGTGTTCCGTGCTCTGGCCGATCTTGGCGAGGTCGAACTTGTCGATCTTGTTGCCGAACAGGTAGTTGATTGCGAAGGCGAAGGTGCTTTCAAGGGCTGCCGAAGAGGAAAGGCCGGCTCCGAGAGGGACGTCTCCTGCGAATACGCAGTCGAATCCTTCGACCTTGCCGCCACGCTTCGTGGTCTCGCGGCAGACACCGAATATGTAGCAGGCCCACTGCTGCTGAGGCTTGTCCTCTTCATTGAGTCCGAATTCTACATATTCATCATAGTCGAGGGAAAAAGCCCTGACCTTCTGGGTCCCGTTGACCTTGACTTCGGCCATTATTCCGCAGTCGATGGCTCCTGGGAATACATATCCGCCGTTATAGTCGGTATGTTCTCCGATGAGGTTGATCCTGCCGGCAGAGGCGAAAACTTCTCCTTCTCCGCCGAAGAGAGTCTTGAATTTCTCCCTTATCTTGGTTTTCATTTCCATATTATTAATCATTTAAACTGTTGCCATATCCTTACAAATGTAATAAATATTATCGAATCTTTATCATTATGGGGCGGTGGTCGCTCACTCCTCCGGAATACCGCGGACCTGTGTAGGTTCGGAAAGGCTTCTCTCCGGAATGGGTGTTGTCCCTGGCTGACAGGAACGGCACCCGTATAACCTTCATCGGAGACACAAGGCCCTCATTTGCAAGTGTTTCCGACACGAAGAACAGGTCTATCAGTTCCCATTTCCCTGAATACTTGATGGTGCCCGACCCTTTCTTCCACAAGGGAGAGGAAAGGTCTTCAAGCGCCCCGGGGCCTCCGTCCCTGCCGGTGATGATACGGAATGCAGGATTGTCCGGAGTGTCGTTGAAATCGCCCATCGCAACAATGTTCCGGTAGCCTTCGGATGCCAGAGAATCCGTCGCCGAGCGCAGCCTCCTGAGGGCCGCTTCCCGTTTCCACTCCGAGTCTTTCCCGTATTTTGAAGGATGGTGGTTGACCAGCACGGCAAGGCTGTCGTTCCTTTTGGTCAGGAATGTCGCAAGAAGGATGTCTCTTGTGTCCAGGGAAGGAATATGGAGAGGCTTTGATTCCATAAGTGTCAGTTCCGAACGGCGGTACATCAAGGCGACGTCTATTCCCCTGGGATCGGGCGAGTCGTAGTGTACGGTCGAATAACCGGCTCTTCTAAGCGCGGTGCCTTCCAGAAGTTTCTGCAAGACGGAACGGTTCTCTACCTCTGCGACTCCTATCATGTCCGGAAGCCCGCCTTCCGTGTCGGCAATCCATAGCAGGGCCTTGGCGACAGCGTTGCACTTCACCTCGAATTTCCGCTTCGTCCAGTGCCTTGTTCCGTAGGAAGAGAACTCTTCTCCTCCGTTGCCGGCTTTCCAGTCGAAGAAGTTCTCAAGGTTCCAGAACAATATGGAAACTTCTCCCGCGGGCTCCGGATTTCGCAACCGGGAGGGGACCGCAAGGAGAAGCCAGATGAAAGTGATGTAAAAATAACCTTTGATCATTCCGGCATCAAAGATGCACATGTCAAACAGCAAAAAGGAAAAGAAACGGAAAAACTTTTTCTTTTGATTCGTATATTTGTACAAATTGGATTGATATGTCTCTCAAATGCGGTATAGTCGGACTTCCAAACGTAGGGAAGTCAACATTGTTCAACTGTGTCAGTTCAGGAAAGGCCCAGAGTGCGAATTTTCCGTTCTGTACCATTGAACCGAATCTCGGATCCACCAACGTCCCGGACAAGAGGCTTGAGGTGCTGGCCGATATGTGCAAGCCGAAGAGCGTCGTCCCGGCGACGGTGGACATCGTCGATATTGCAGGCCTTGTGAAGGGTGCCAGCAAAGGGGAAGGCCTGGGGAACCAGTTCCTTGCGAATATCAGGGAGACAGACGCCATCCTTCACGTCCTGCGTTGTTTCGATGACGACAACGTAGTCCACGTGGACGGAAGCGTGGATCCTGTCAGGGACAAGGAAGTCGTGGATACGGAGCTTCAGATAAAGGACCTTGAAACGGTCGAGGCCCGTCTGGCCAAATCCCAGAAACAGGCGACGACCGGAGGCGACAAGGAAGCCAAGAAGCTGGTGGCCTTGCTTCTGCGTTACAAGGAAGCCCTGCTCCAGGGAAAATCCTGCAGGACGGTTGAGCCGGTCAACGATGAGGAAGCGGCTATGGCCCGCGACCTTTTCCTGCTGACGAACAAGCCGGTGATGTATGTCTGCAACGTGGATGATGCATCCGCTGCTTCCGGCAACAAGTATGTGGATGCAGTCAGGGAAGCCACCAAGGATGAGAATGCGGAGATACTCGTGATTTCAGCCAGGACGGAATCTGAGATAGCGGAAATGGATTCCTACGAAGACAGGCAGATGTTCCTCGAGGAGATGGGTCTTCAGGAATCAGGTGTCGTAAGGCTCATCCAGGGGGCATATCATCTGCTCGGCCTCCAGACCTTCTTCACTGCAGGAGCCGACGAGTGCCGTGCCTGGACCATCCATAAGGGAGACAAGGCACCGAAGGCCGCAGGTGTGATCCACACCGACTTTGAAAGAGGCTTCATCCGCGCTGAAGTCATCAAATATGAGGATTTCGTCACCCTCGGCAGTGAAAGCGCCGTGAGGGCGGCCGGTAAACTTGCCACTGAAGGAAAGGAATACGTCGTGAAAGACGGCGACATAATGCATTTCCTGTTCAATGTATAACACTTTACGATATGGATAAGTCAAAGGTTTTCGCTTTTATCGCCGCTTTGGCGATCTTCGTCGGATGTGCTTCCACCAAGAGCCTTCCTGAGCGATTCGACAGTTTCGTCGAGAAGACGGAGAATGAATTCAAGGATTATACTGAGGCCGATTGGGAAAAGTCCCGCCAGGAATATGAAGGGTTCGTCCAGGAAATCAAAGACAACTATGATTCGTATTCCACCTCGGAAAAGGTCAAGATGGCGGAAGCTATCGGCCGTTACAACTCCATACTCATCCAGAACGGCGTTGGAAGCGCCACTGAGTCCATCGGAGACCTTATCGACCAGATTCCCGATGTTATCAACGATGCTATAAAGAACATAGACACCGTGGCCATCAAACAGTCGATGGATAATTTAGGGAACACCATCGAAGGAATAATCAACAGTATCGACACCGCTGCGATCCGCAAGTCAGTGGAAGGAATCGTAGGCAGCGTGGACACCGCCAGGCTGCGTGAGTCAATCGAGAATATGTCCAAGAGCATCGACACCGCCGAGTTCCGTAAGAAGGTCGAGGGTATCGTCAACAGCATCGACACCGCCCGCCTGCGCCAGAAGCTCGAAGCCGTCATCAAGATATTCGGTGGAGACAAGTAGGCTCAATGGCAGGTGAGAAAGTTACTCCTTATCCTGATATCTCTCGTAGTTCCTTTCTGTGTACAAGCGCAGGACAGGGATGGTGTTATCCGTCCGGAAGTAACTGAATATAATGAGTTTAAATATAAAGCTTCGGGCTACGAAGGGTCTCTTGACGGAACCTTGGCTTTTGGTTCCGACGGCTTTTTCCGAATGGGAGGCGGGCTTTCCACCTCCCACGGTTATATATTCAGAGGAAAGATATTCATAGGAGCTTCCGCCGGGGCTGACTGCTATCTGAAACAGAGCAAGGAGACAGAGACAAGGGAGGTGCAGGACGAAGACGGAAACTGGTACGAAGAGACATACCACCCGATAGAAGAAACTTTCGTATTCCTGCCTCTTGCCGCAAATGTAAGATGGTATGCGGATGCTTACGACACGAAGGGAAAGCCGTTTGTTTCGGTTTCGGCGGGATATTCTCCTTTCCTGAAAGCCAAGTACAGGAATGCGGCGGACTTCAAGCATGATTATGAATATTCAGGCGGCATCAATGCCGGCATCATCGCAGGGTTTAGTTTCCGGGGCGAGAAGAATCGGGTGAATGCCGGAGCAGGCTATAAGTTCCAGGGGTATGAAATGACCGGAAATCACAAAGCCATACATTCTTTCGTGATTTCCCTGGGTATTTCTTTCCATTAACGAGATTTTGCGTTTTTGTTTAGGTGTTTTTCAGCCGGTCGGTGTAATAATAGTGGAATACCACCACAATAGCCAAAGGACACGTGTTTGCTCATAAATACTTTTATCTCGCAGGGATCGCGCTGGCGGCACTTATCGCCTGCGCGAGTGCCTGCAATGAAAGGCTGATACCAGAACCGAAAGTCAATCCGGAAAACGGTGGTAAAGGCGAGGAAACCGTTCTGTTCTCCGAGAACTTCGATGCCTGCACCATGTCCGAGGGACCTTTCGTACAGTCGGACAATTTCAAGCAAGACTGTGAAAACCCCTTGAGCCATATCTCTTTCAAATCCACTGTCTGGAAGACGGTGGCGACATCCCACGTCTGTTCCGATGAATATATGGAAAGTCGTGGTTTCGGCCCTTGGGTCTATCTGTTCAGGGTTTCCGAACGCCCGGGCTATCTGTCCTGCGGAGTGAACGGAGAAGGCAAGAGAGGCATCATCCAGTCGCCTATGCTTTCTTCGATCAAGGAGGTTTCCGACATCAGGGTCACCTTCGATGTGAAGCCGGAACCTTCCATGAACGACAACTTCTGCTTCAAGGTATGCCTTGCCGGAGTGATCACCTCCGCCAAGATCAACGGCGTGGACTATGCCTTGACGGAACCTCATGACGGAATAGACCACAATCTCACCTTCCCGCGCAATTCGCTGATAAACGGCTGGAACACCATTTCGGTCGAGGTTTCAAATGCCACGGACGGAACGATGCTGTACTGGTCCAGCGAAAGCAATGTCAAGACCTTGAACCACGGTTTCTACCTGGACAACATAAAGGTGGTGGAGACCGCGAAGATGAAACGTCCGGAAAAAGGTCTTCGCGTGATGTACTGGAACATCCAGAACGGAATGTGGAGCGACCAGCAGGATGGATTCGTGCATTTCAAGGAATTCATTGCCAAATACGATCCGGATGTCTGTGTCTGGTGTGAAGCCCAATCGATATACAAGGACAGGAGTTCCTCCATGTGCTCCGTGGCCAGCAGGTATTTCCCGAAAGCCTGGCCGGAATTCGCAGCATCTTACGGCCATAAATATACGGCGATCGGAGGTTACCGCATCTATGCGGATGACTATTACCCGCAGGTGATAACATCGAAGTATCCGATAGAGACTCTTGCCCTCATAACTGAAACCGACAGCGAGCACCAGCAGATGGCGGACAACTGGAATGATGGTGCCAGCCATGCGGCGGAATACCATCGCCAGTGCCCGGAAGGTTACTGTCCGGTTGCGCACGGAGCCGCCGTCCAGCAGGTGGACGTGGACGGAACGAAAGTCAACTTCGTGACGCTCCATCTCTGGCCTCATGCCTACAGTTATTATGCGAAGTTTGTGTTGAAGGACCAGAATTACGATTCAAAGAACAGTGCGGGCGGGAACGCCCAGCGCGAAGCCGAAATCAAGTACATATGTTCCAGGAGCATAGACGACCCTAAGCTGTCTTCGGAACAGAACTGGCTCATGATGGGGGACTTCAATACACGCAGCCGCCTGGACAACTGGCGGTACAAGCTTGCCGAAAACAGTCCTTTCCTCAGCAGCCACGACTACATCCTGGACAACACGTTCTACAAGGACATAATCGGACTCAAGTACCCGGGTCACTTCTTTGCCACCCGTACCTGGGCCAATGACGCGGCCGGCAACTACCCGCCTCGTTATGATTTCATGTATGCCTCTCCGTCAATGTATTCCAAAGTCCGGAATGCGCTGATCCTTAATGAGTCCTGGACGAATATGGTCTGGGCTATGTCTAACTATTACGACTCGTCGGACCATCGTCCGATACTGGTGGATTTTGAACTCTAATACAGAAGAAAAATGAAAAGAGCGCTGATTATCGCCATCAGCCTGCTGCTGGTGGTCCCGTCTTTCGGATGGGGACGTCTCGGTCATGCAACCGTGGCCAGGATCGCAGAAAACCATCTTACGAAAACCGCAAAGGAACAATTATCAAAATACCTGAATGGTTCTTCGATCGTCGAATATGCTTCCTATGCCGATGAATACAAGGACAAGCTTCCGTTCGTGGACGGTATTGCCTATCCTCACACGTTCGAGGTGAATATGGATTTCGAGCCGTTCAAGGGCATATACGACGGAGACAGATACGTCAAGAACTGTGTCCATGTCATAGAGACCTTCGCCGGCGAACTCCGGGATGCCAGGAACATGACGGACTCCCTCCGGTTCCTCGAGATCGTGCTGACGGTCCATTTTGTAGGAGACATGCACTGTCCGGAGCACATCCGTTACAATCCGGAAGATATGACCATCGGTTATTACAAGGTCAAATATGGGAATGAGGACCTCCGGTATCACACGTACTGGGATGACCGGTGCCTTGCTACATATCCTTGGAGTTTCGGAGACCTGGCTTATCTTTTTGACGACTGTTCCGAGAAAGAAATCGCGGAAATCACGGCAGGAGGGCCTTACGACTGGGCCAGGGATTGCGCTGAAAAATCCTGGCCTGTACACCTGATCAAGGAGGGTGATACCCTGACCAAGGACTGGCAGCTGGAAACCAGGGTTTTGGCCAAGACCCAGATCCGCAATGCAGGATACCGTCTCGCAAAACTCCTTAATATCATCTTTGATCCGAAGTACGCGAGGAAATATCAGAAAAATCCTATATTTGCAAAATAGTAAAGCATTATACTATTTTCTGATATGGATAAAAGCAAACCGGTCCCGGCATTCTGGGGCAAAGAAGATTGGCAGGCAATCTGGATAGGTTTCATCGTGATCCTGCTCGCCTGTATCGCAGTTCTGACCAAAGCATTCGATTTTTCAGCAGTCAAGTTCGCTACCTGGACGATAGGAGAGAATCTCTCCGGGGATGCGGCAGCAAAGGTTACGGCACTCGGCGCCCAGCTGGGCAGCCTTGCCTTCTGGCGCAAGTTCCTGGTGACCTTCGTCACCTTGGCTGTCCTGTTCACATTGGGAGTCAAACTCCAGGGAGAGAGCGTCAAGAAGTATATCCCTGCCTTCATAGGCCTCTTCGTGATTGCATTCGTGGTGCGTCTGATCAGCGCCGAATTCACCCTTAACCGTTACCTTGAGTGGGCTTTCTGGGCTTTGCTGGTAGGTCTTCTCATCTCCAATACGGTTGGCGTTCCTAAGTGGCTCAAACCGGCGATCAAGACGGAGTTCTATATCAAGACCGGTCTGGTCATCATGGGATTCTCGGTCCTCTTCTCCAACATAGCCAAATTCGGACTCTACGGCCTGGGCATCGCCTGGATCGTTACCCCGATCGTAATCATATTCATGTGGTGGCTGGGAACCAAGATCCTCAAGATCGACAACAAGCCGCTCGTAATCACACTGGCTTCAGCAACTTCCGTCTGCGGAACGTCCGCCGCCATCGCGACTGCGGCTGCTTCCAAGGCTAAGAAGGACGACCTCTCCATCGCTGTTTCGATATCCATCATATTCACGATCCTCATGATGGTGTTCGAGCCGATGCTTATCCGCGCCTGCGGAATGTCGAACATCATGGGAGGCTCGCTGATCGGAGGTACGATCGACTCTACAGGAGCTGTCGTCGTGGCTGGAACGGCCCTCGGACCAGAGGCACAGCAGGCAGCCGTGCTCGTGAAGTCCATCCAGAACATCCTGATCGGTTTCATCGCTTTCTTCGTGGCCCTGTTCTTCGCTACGAAGGTGGACCGTACCGGAACCACCAAGGTAGGCGCTTCCGAGATATGGATCCGCTTCCCTAAGTTCATCCTCGGTTTCTTCGCGGCATCCCTGATAGCGTCCTTCCTTATCCAGCCGCTATGCGGAGCCGACCAGGTAGGAGCCATCAACAAGGTACTCGACCAGTACAAGAACTGGGCGTTCGTCCTCGCATTCACCAGTATCGGCCTGGATACCAACTTCAAGGAGATTGCCAAGCAGATGCAGGGCGGGAAGGTTCTCTGGCTTTACATCATCGGCCAGGTATTCAATATCCTCCTTACCCTCTTCGCCGTCTGGTTCCTGCTCTCCGGTAAATTCTTCCCTATCCCTACCCTGAGCTAGTTGGCGGGAAAGTCCAATAAGGCATTCAAAGTGATCACCATCATTGTCGTGGGGGTCGCTTTGATTGCCGTTTCGTACATCATGCTCCATGGGATCGGGTTGCAGGATTCCCTGGATTTCGGAGCGGGAGCATATTACTATGCGGATATTCCGGAATTCGAGAAATATACCGAGAGCACCCATTTCCAGGCCAGGTTCCCGTTCTGGGTATATGCCGGCTTGTTCCTGGTGTGGGGGGCGTTGATGTATGGCCTGTGGAAATTCATTGACAAGCATTGAAATGGCGGAAACTACGGTAAAATGCAGGGTCTGTTCCCAGAGCCACAAGGTGGAAGCCTGGAACAGGATCAACGTTTCGGAGAACCCCGAACTGAAAGAGAAGGTCAAGGACGGCTCCCTTTTCGTATGGGAATGTCCTCATTGCGGAGCGTCCAACCTTATTCCGGGTCAAACCCTCTACCATGACCCGGACGCCAGGTTGATGGTGTTCCTTCTCCCGGACGGGGCGCTTCCGGAAAGCCAGGCGGCGGCCCTGGAGCAGCAGCTTTCCGCCCTGTCGGGCTCCCTGGAAGGATATACCCTCAGAAGGGTCGGAGACATCGGTTCCCTCATCGAGAAGGTGAATATATTCGATGCCGGACTGGACGACTGCGTGATCGAGATGTGCAAGTATGTTTCCAGGATGGAACTTGCTGGCAAGGAAGGAGGGAAGGATATATCCACCGCTCCTTTCAAGTTCTTCCGCCTGTCGGGTCCTGACAACGACATCGAGTTTTCATATCCTTCCGAAGGCAGGATGCACGGGGTGATGATAGGGTTCAATGTATATGAAGATTGCGCCGGAATCCTCCGACGCAATCCTCAGGTCAAGCCTTCCGAGGGCTTCGCCAGGATAGATTCCGATTGGATAGCCAGGTTCTTCCGGTAAGCCCCTAAAAGTCCACGCTGAAAACAGTCCCGATGTAGTTCCGTTCGAGTTTTCCGATCGGGAAAGAATCGATGGTGCTCCACCAGTTGCGGGCATAACGGATTCCGAACCGGGAATCGAACGGGAGCCACAGGAAGTTGCCGAGATTGACAACCAGGTCGGCTCCACAGCTCAACAAGGTCTCCGAAGCTACGTTGCCCGGATTGATAAGGAAATCCCTGCTGTAATTGAAGTCCTGGACGGAGATGTCCGCGAAAGGAGTCAGCTGGAAGTTCTTGATATAGAACGCAGGACACAGGAACGACCAATCTACGGACAGGAATGGGACGGCATAGTCCACAGTGACTTTGAATGAATGGGAAGACGCCCTGGTGAGTATTCCTCCCAGGCTCGATTCCACGAATCCGCGAGGCACCATGGAGATATATCCGTCAGTATAGCTGTACTCCTTATGGTTCAAGGATGTCTGCCCGCTGAAGGAGAACCGGAAACCCTGGTCGTAGCGGAGTCCGGGGGCATAGCCGTACGCATAGACATACATGCTCGGAGAGTAGAACCGTGACTTGCCCGGATGGGTGCGGAGCCCCAGCTCTGCGCCTATTCCGAAACTAGGATATACCTGGGAAGGCGCCTTGGTGCGTATGGCATAACCCCTGACGTTGATATCGAGTGTGCGTCTTTTGACAAGGTTGGTCTTCCCGATGGTGGAAATCTCGACGGTGGAAGTCTTCCCGTCTTCTTCTTCCACCACTTTCCTGAGACTGATCTGGTCGTTCAGCCTGTCGTTCGAGAACCTGAAACTGACCTGGGGCACTATCCCGCGGCTGATACCCCCCGAAGAGAATGTCAGGGGAACATATGCGGAAACCTTACCTGAGACATACGGGACCTTCCTCTGAGTGCCCTTGGAATAGAGCCGGACGGTATGTTCCTCCTCGTTGACGGCCTGCTGTCTCTGGGTGTCTAGCGCCGACCTGTCGTTGAAGTCGAGAGTCATGTCGAAAACCGGATACAGTCCGGTGTAGATGTAATGCAGGTGGCCCGAATGCCGCCATTTCCCTTCGTTATAAGGATCCTCGTGGGCGTTGTACCCTACGAAGCCATAGCCTGTTCCGAGGAGGTTCTGGAACAGGGCGGTTGCTCCGAGGGAGGCCGTCCTGTAATATTCATCCAGGCTTATGTCATCAACCTTGTCGTAGTCGAAGTAGATCGGAGCCCAGGAGTGGATGTAAGGGAGCCTTATCTTGGAATATGCCTTCGGCTCGGACACGGCCACGGGGCCGAAATCCTCGAAACCTTCCCATTCCGCTCCGGCAAGTTCCTTTTCCTGCATGGTAAGGGTTTCCGCCACAGGGTATTTGTGTATCTCCTGGAACGAGACTTCTTTCACCGGAAGGTCTGAAACGGCTGTCGCGTAGATCATCCTGCCCTGCTTGTAAGTCTCCGGCTTGTCCGATGCGGCGACCGAAGAATAATACAGGGTGTCGGCCTGAGGATTCAGGAACGGGGAACTTATTCCGTACCGGGTCGATGTAGCCTGGCACAACTTGAGAGAATCCGGGTCGAACAGATAAAGCTCGCCCACGCCGGTCCTGTCACATACGAAAGCCAGTTCCTTGCCGAAGGTTTTAAGGCTGCTGAGTTCGACCGGCTGAGGTTTTAGCAGGACTGTCATTCCCTTCAGCCCGTCCTGGTTGCAAACAACCTCGTAAATGCCCATTCCGTGCTCTGACAGGCCGGCGGCGAACAATCTGTCCCCGATCCAGGAGGTCTCGGTGACCTGGAGGGAATCAGGAGCATCGACGATTGTCAACTCCGCTCCCGAACCGGAATCCAGTAAGCAGATCCGCGATCCTCCGGATGAAGGATATTCGGTCACGGCGACCGTCTTTCCGTCGGGAGAGGGAGCCGGGTTGAAATACCTGCGGCCCTTTGCAAGGGTATGGACCTTGGCCGGGTTGACGGTCTCGATGTAGTTGACACGAGATTCTCCGGCGAGTTCCCAGCGCTTGTCCATCACCGTTTCCGTCCACCATATCCTTCCGTTAGCCTTGTCGAGGTGCAGGCTGCCGGTGTACGATGCGAAAGGCCTGACGCTCCACTCGGAGCCGCCCGGGGCAACCCTGACAAGGCTCAGAGGAGTGTACAGACCGGTTTTGACCGTGAATATTCCTGCTTCCGAGGAATACTCTCCTGCCGAGTAGCTGTTGTGCGTTTTCCCTGCGACCGTCACCTGGCGGTAAGGCATGAACGGCGCCCTCATGGCAGCCTCCTCTGCCCAGATATTCCTGAAACCCTCCTCTATCGTTCTGAATGATTTGTTGAACTTCTGTCCGGAAGCGGCCTTCACCGTCTTCTGGAGATTGAAAAACCACCCCTTGCGTATTACCCTGCTGAAGTATTCGTCGGTAAATGAAGGGTCATCGAAGAACACCCTTGTTCCGGCTATGAGCATGTATCCGGCTCGGTAATGGTCAGGGGTGTACCTGGTGTATGAACCATATGCCCAGCGCCAGTAATTGCGCCAGTCTCCGGAGTCGAAGGCCGGCATGAAATAGTTCAGGAAAGAAGCTTGACGTCCCCTTCCCGACAGGGTAAGTGCCGTTTCGGCAACTACCGCGTCGCCTTCAAGGAATACCGGGCCGGGATAAAGGCCGGCGAACGCTCCAGCAACCATATCCCCCGTCAGAAACTTGAATATCTTGTTCTTCCCTGCCGCACCGAACTGCATCTGGGAGGAGTGGCGTCCTTCGTGGATTGCCAGGTGCCTGGCCCAAGGGATTGGAGTCGGGGAATATGCGTCCATCGCGGTGTAGATATCCATCCTTCTCGGAGCCCATGTAACCGAAGCGTTGGCCACCGGGTTCAGGCTGTGGAGTATGACGGGCATCCGGGTCTTGTAGCTGCTGCCGGTTTTCAAGCCGGAAGACCAACCCAGAGGATTCCTGGCGCGCTCGAGCTCGTAGGCATATACCCGTGCGAGGGAATCGGAGCCGACAGGATAGATTATCTTGAAATTATCAGTAGTGACACTCCTCCACCGCAGGCGTGCCGGGTCGCTTCCTTCAATGGAAAACTGGGCGTGCAGGGCGGTGCAGGCAAGTGCCAGCAGGATAACGGCGAGCGATCGTTTCATATTCATGCACGAAGATACTAATTCTGCGATTATTACCATCTTTTTATTAAATTTGTGAGAAGGATCGGGAAATGAAAAGGATTTCAAGATATATTGCGGTTGCCGTACTTGCAGTGCTGCTTGCCGGATGCGGAGGACGGAAGGCTTCCCAGGACAATGCCTTCCATCCGGTGCCGTTCCCTGCGGCTCCGACTGTTCCTTCCATAATCAAAGACGGGACAGAGGCCACCGAATATGTGATGGACCATTTCTGGGATGCTTTCCTGGGGAGAAACCTTCCTTGCGACACCAACATTGTCAACGGTGTCCTTGCCGGCGACGTGGAAAGTGCCGTAGGGACTTATCTCACCGTCCTGGAGCAGAATTGCGGACTTGACTTCGCCCGAAAGGCAGTCGGGAACTTCTTCGGTGCGATTGAGCGGTTCCAGGCTGCGGACACATCTTCCAATGTGTTCGGTTTCTTTGAAAAGACCATCTCAAGATACCTTTACGACCCTAATTCCCCGGTTCGGAACGAGGACCTTTACCTTCCGTTCGTGAAAGGGCTTTCGGAATCTCCTTTCGTTCCGGAAGGTATGAGACAGGCCTATGCCCATGACGCAAGCATGTGTTCCCTGAACCAGGCGGGTACAGTGGCGACGGATTTCATATTCACGGACCTGGGCGGGCGCAGGCACAGCCTCCATTCCGTGAAGGCGGACCATACCCTGCTGTTCTTTTCCAATCCCGGATGCCCTGCATGCAAGGATATAATCGACGGGCTGACGGGCGATCCGAGGATAACCGGAAAGATATCATCAGGCAAGCTGGCGGTGGTGAACGTCTATATCGACTCCGACGTGGACGAGTGGAGGGAATATGCCGTAAACTATCCTTCTTCCTGGCTCAGCGGCTACGACCAGAGCTACACCATACGCACCGATGTGACTTACAATGTAAGGGCGATACCTTCGCTTTACCTGCTCGATGCGGAGAAGAGGGTTATCATGAAGGATGCTCCGCAGGACAAGGTGTTGTCATTTATTTCGAATATCGATTAACTGCATAATTGTATGAAAACAGACAAGCAACTATGGGGAGTTTCCCCCGAAGGGAAGGAAATCTTCCTGTACACCATAGAGAACGGATCCGGAGCCTTCGTCCGCTTGTGCAGCGTGGGAGCTGCGATAGTGTCCGTAGCCGTTCCTGACAAGGAAGGCAAGCTGGCTGACGTGGTTCTGGGATATCCTCAGGCGAATGATTATTTCGCCGACGGCCCCTGCTCCGGAAAGTGCCCGGGCAGATATGCCAACAGGATCGCAAAGGGAAAGTTCACGCTTGACGGTGTCGAATATACCCTTCCTGTGAACAACGGCCCTAACCATCTCCACGGCGGCCCCCAGGGTTTCCAGAACCAGGTTTGGGACAGCCGGATCATCGGGGACGCCGTCGAGTTCATGTACATTTCCGAGGACGGAGAGGCCGGCTATCCGGGCAACCTGAAAGTAGTGGCCCACTACGAGTGGAGCGAGGATAATGCTCTCGAGCTGACATTCACCGCCGAGACCGACAAAGCGACCGTGGTCAATCTTACGAACCATGCCTATTTCAACCTGAACGGGGAAGGCAATGGAGACATCCTGGGTCATCTGCTCAAGCTGAACGCCGCGGTCTATCTCCCTACGGACGATACCCTGATCCCTCTGGGAGATCCTGATGCCGTGGCCGGAACCCCGATGGATTTCCGTGAGTTCAAGCCGATAGGGCAGGACATCAAGGAGGATTTCCCTGCTCTCAATTACGGAAAGGGCTATGACAACTGCTTCATGGTCAGCGGTTATGAGCCAGGCCAGCTGCAATCTGCCGCTAAGCTGTATTCTCCGCTCAGCGGACGCCAGCTGGAGGTCCTGACGACCCAGCCTGCGGTGCAGATCTATACGGGGAACTGGCTTGCAGGCTGCCCGGCGGCCAAGTGTGGCAGGAGCTATTTCGACTATGAAGGAGTTGCCATCGAGTGCCAGCACGCACCGGACTCCCCGAACAAGCCTGACTATCCATCCACTGTGCTGCGTCCTGGTGAAACCCTGCAAGAAGCGATAATCTGGCAATTCTCAGTAAGATGAAACAGTATCTTGACCTGTTGAGGCACATCATGGAAGACGGGGTGGTCAAGCATGACCGCACCGGCGTGGGCACGAAGAGCGTATTCGGCTACCAGATGAGATTCGACCTCTCCGAGGGATTCCCTCTCCTCACCACGAAGAAAGTGTTCCTGAAAGGGATTATCCATGAACTGCTTTGGTTCATTTCCGGAAGCACCAACATCAAGTACCTGCTGGACAACAATGTCCATATATGGGACGAATGGGCGGACGAGAACGGAGACCTCGGTCCGGTTTACGGCCACCAGTGGCGCTCCTGGCCGGCTCCCGACGGCAGGTCCGTGGACCAGCTCGCAGGAGTGATTGACCTTATCCGCAATAATCCTGACTCCCGGAGGATGCTGGTATGTGCTTGGAATCCTGGCGAAGTCGACAAGATGGCCTTGCCTCCATGCCACTGCCTGTTCCAGTTCTATGTGGCCGAAGGGAAACTGTCCTGCCAGCTTTACCAGAGGAGCGCGGACACGTTCCTTGGAGTGCCGTTCAACATCGCATCCTATGCTCTCCTGACCATGATGATCGCCCAGACCAGCGGCCTCGAGCCGGGAGAGTTCATACACACCACGGGGGACACCCACATATACCTCAACCACTTCGACCAGGTCATGGAACAGCTCGGAAGGACACCTCGTCCTCTCCCGAAGATGATCCTCAACCCTGAAATCAAGTCCGTATTCGATTTCAAGGCGGAAGACTTCACCCTCGAGGGATACGATCCTTGGCCGGCCATCAAGGCTCCGGTCGCAGTTTGATACAAAGCCGTTTCAGAAAGATAAGATATCGTTGTTTATGGAAAAATGCATTATAGTGGCGATCGCCGACAACAGGGCTATAGGTAAAGGGAACGCCCTCCTGTGGCACATCGCGGAGGATATGAAGTATTTCCGCACGACTACTACCGGCTGTCCGGTAGTCATGGGATGGATGACATTCCAGTCGATAGGCGGCAAACCCCTTCCGAAGCGGGACAATATCGTAATCAGCATATTCCCGTGGCCGGACAAACCGGACGGAGTGAAGGTGGCTGGCAGCCTCGATGAGGCATATGCCCTGGTCTCTCCGGATGCGGGAAAGGTTTTTGTCATGGGCGGCGGCGAAACTTACCGCCAGGCACTCCCGACGGCGGACAAACTCTACATCACCCATGTCCATGCGACCATCGAAGATGCGGACACCTTCTTCCCGGTGATAGATCCTGCCATTTGGGAGGTTGAAAGCACGACTCCGGTCGCAACGGATCCGGAGACGGGTTACGGATACGAATTTACCATCTATACCCGCAAAAAGTAGCACCCGGGGCAGGAGATGAGCGGCAACAGGGAACATTTCGGCGGCCGTGCGGCCGTGATAATGGCTATGGCCGGTTCGGCCATCGGCTTGGGCAACATCTGGCGTTTCCCGTACATGGCCGGGGAATATGGCGGAGCCGCATTCATCCTGATCTACATAGCATGCTCCCTGGTACTGTCCCTGCCGATCTTCCTCTCGGAAGCGGTGATCGGCCGCAGGACGCATGCCAACGCCATCGGAGCGATGAAACAGCTTGCTCCGCGGAGCGGCTGGATGGCATTGGGATACCTGAGCGTGATAACCCCGATAGTCATCGCCTCCTATTACTGCATCGTCGGAGGGTGGTCCATTGAATATTTCTTCAAAAGCTTTACCCTCGACTTCGGAGAATTCTCCCCTTCCGGCTGGAAGGCTCTGGCTTTCGACACCTTGTTCCTGGCCCTTTCCTGCGGCATAGTCGCCCTTGGAGTAAAGGGAGGGATAGAGAAGTTCAGCAAGATGTCGATTCCGGTGCTGTTCCTGCTCATAGTCATCATCCTGGTATATTCGGTGAACATGCCTGGAGCCAGGGCCGGCATAGACTATCTGGTCAAGCCTGACCTTTCGAAGGTTACCGGAAAGACATTCGCCTTCGCGCTAGGCCAGAGTTTCTATTCCTTGTCCCTCGGAATGGGCATCATAATCACGTATTCATCTTATGTCCGCAAGGAGGAGAATCTGGTTGTCTCCGGAGTCGGAACCGCACTTTCCGACCTCTTGTTCGCAATCCTGGCCGGCTTCGCCATAATGCCGGCGGTTTTCTCTGCCGGAATCAAGCCGTCCGCCGGTCCGGGACTGGTCTTCGAGACCCTGCCGGTCATCTTTGCCGGTATGGGAGCAAACGCGCCCTGGGTTTCGAGTGTGGTTTCGGCATTGTTCTTCCTGACCGTGACGGTGGCGGCGATGACTTCCTCGGTCTCCGTGATCGAAGTCGGGGTGGCATATCTTGTAGAAGAGAAGAATATAGCCAGGAAGAAGGCATGCCTGATCGTGTTCCTGGTAACTTGGCTGCTTGGCCTCGTGAGCGTGTTCTCCATCAAGTTGTTCGGTATGGTGGATGCGTTCACGTCCAATTTCCTCCTGACTTTAGGCGCCATCATGGTGGTGCTGTTCGTGGGGTGGAAGATGAAACGGGAAGATGTCCGTGACGAAATCACCAACGCCGGAACCAAACATGCCGGGTTGTTCCCGGTCATTTATTTCCTGATAAGGTTCGTGGCTCCGATAGCCGTCCTCGTGATATTCATTTCCAACTTGATAATGTGATGGGCGGAAGGGAACGTTTCGGCAGCAGGGCTGCGGTGATCATGGCGATGGCCGGTTCTGCCATAGGCCTCGGCAATATTTGGCGGTTCCCTTTCATCGTGGGACAGAACGGTGGAGCCGCATTCATCCTGATATACATCCTCTGCTGTTTTCTGCTCTCACTGCCGATATTGTTCTCCGAGTCTGTGATCGGCCGCAGGACCAGCAGGAACACGGTCGGAGCGATGGAGGCTCTCGCTCCGGGCACTTCCTGGAAATGGCTGGGGCTTCTTACGGTAATATCTCCGATCATTATCCTCTCATATTACAGTGTCGTGGGCGGATGGTCTGTCGAATACCTGTACAAGTCCCTTACCATCCAGTTCCATCCCGATAACGCGGAGGCTGTGACGGGGATGTTCGGAATATTCACGGCATCCGGTTTCAAAGTCATAGCCTGCCTTCTGCTCTTTCTGGGAATAACGGCCGGGATTGTTTTCGCAGGAGTCAAAAAGGGCATAGAGAGATTCAGCAAGATAACCATACCGGTTCTCTTCGTGCTGATCGTAGTCATCGCAATATATTCAATGACGCTGCCGGGAGCCGGAGAGGGCCTGAAGTATCTTGTGCATCCTGACTTTTCAAAACTGACCCCGGACGCCTTCGCAGCCGCCCTTGGACAGAGTTTCTTCTCCCTGTCCCTTGGGGTAGGCACCATGCTGACGTATTCATCCTATGTCAGGAAGGATGAGAACCTGGTGGCCTCCGGAGCAGGAACCGCGGTTTCCGACCTGCTGTTCGCAATCCTAGCCGGCTTTGCCATAATGCCGGCGGTATTCGCTTCCGGAATCGCACCTTCTGCCGGGCCGGGTCTTGTATTCGAAACCCTCCCTTACATCTTCGCGAAGATGGGAACCGGAGGAGTGGTCATAAGTGCGGTGGTAGCCATCCTGTTCTTCATCACCATCCTTGTCGCCGCTCTCACTTCTTCGATTTCGATGATGGAAGTCGGAGTGGCTTATCTCAGCGAAGAGAGAGGACTGTCCCGTGCCGCTGCGACAGCAGGAATATTCCTGTTCGCCTTGGCCGTGGGTATCATGTGCGCCTTGAAAGGAAGCGTGTTCGATTTCCTGGACAAACTGTGCTCCAATTTCCTGCTTACGCTCGGAGCCCTGCTGTTCAGTTTGTTCGTGGGGTGGAAGATGGAAAAGGAAGATGTGAAGGATGAACTCACCAACGGAGGCACCCTTCACACCAACGCGAAACTGTTCCCGATAATCTATTTCCTGATAAAGTACGTAGCTCCGGTCTCGATAGCCGTCATATTCATAAGCGGCCTTCTCGGATAAGCCTTATTTCTTCGGGACCGGGATTATGAAGTCTGCGACTATCGGATAATGGTCGGAGATGTACTGTACCCCGTATTTGTTCTCGTCCACTACGATGAATGATTTTGCCGTGGCACCACGGAACATCAAGTGGTCCAGCCACATAGGCTTGCTGCCCTTCCTTCCGAAATCATTGAAGGTAGGAGCCGGGTCGGCCTTCCGGACGGATTTGGCGGCATCTTTCATATATTCCTGCAAAGGCTTGATTCCCTTCTCGGTGTCAGGCATGTTGAAGTCTCCTCCGAGGAACACCACGGCATCGTCACCGGCGATTTCCTTGATCTTCTCGACGATGAGGACTGCGCTCTGATACCTTGCATTGGCACCCCTGTGGTCCATGTGGACGTTGAAGTAGAAGAATATGCGCCCGGATTTCTTGTATTTCAGCTTGACCCAGGTGGCGTTCCTCACGCTTGCTGCATCCCAGCCTTTCTGGTCCGGGGTCTGGTCCTCGTTGAGCCAGAAATAGCCGTAGTCCAGCAATTCCAGCTTGTCCCCGCGGAACATCACCGGGTTCTCGTTGTTCTTGAGCTCCAGGTCCGGAGTGCCTGGCTTTCCGCCACGGTCCACCATGACGTATTTCCCGAGGTCCTTCTTCAAGTCGGCCTTGTGGTACGGATATGCTTCCTGGAATCCGATCACGTCAGGTTTGTATTTCTCGATGGCTTTGATGCATCCGGCCTTGCGGGCTTCCCAGCTGAGTTTCCCGGTGTCGGCCGGGAACTGGAAGCGGATATTGAATGACATCGCCCGGAAATCCTCGCTCCTGGCTCCTGCCTTGAAGCAGAAGGCGGACATCAGCACGAGGACGGCGGTCAGGTATCTGAACGGTCTTTTCATGGTCCTGAAATCTAAATTTCTATCCTGGCGGCCCATCCGCCGCCCTTTGCCATATGTACTTTCACGATTCCGTCGGCCGGAACAGTACCCTCCGTCCTGACATAGTCGCTGGCATTCCTGTTGGCGTTGATTCCATCCTTGAAGATGGTCATGTGCTTTCCGGCTCCGATAAAGCCGAGGTCAAGGTCCAGGTCGCGATCGTTCCAGTCGGTTAGAGCTCCGACGTACCATACGTTCCCCTTGCGCCTGGCCATTGCGACATATTCCCCGATCTCTCCGCAGAGAGGGACGGTCTCGTCCCAGACGGTAGGGAATCCGGCGATGAATTCAGTGCACTCAGGTTCCGCAAGATAGGCTGTAGGAGTGTCGCACAGCATCGTAAGAGGGGCGTCGAATATGGCATATTCGGCGAGCTGGCGGCAGCGGGTTCCCTGGCTCATCGGTTCCGAATTGATTGAACGGGCGTTACCCTTTATGGCATTCCGCATCGCGCCCTGGGTGTAGTCCATCGGACCTGCGGCCATCCTGATGAACGGGATGATGACGTCGTATGTAACCTGGTCATATTGCTCGGCACCCCACTTCATCTGCTCCAGTCCGGCCACACCTTCGAAGTTGAGGACGTTAGGATATGTCCTGTACAGGCCGGCAGGCTTGAAGGCTCCGTGGAAGTCCAGCAGGAGATGATACTTGGCGGCTGTCCTGGCCACTCTCTCGTAGAATTCCACCACGATCTGGTCGTCCCTGTCCATGAAGTCCACCTTGAAGCCCTTGATGCCCATCTCGGCGAAGTGCTTGCAGATACCGTCGATATCCTTGTCCATGGCCTTGTATCCTGCCCAGAGGATCAGACCCACGTTCCTTTCGGCGGCATAGGCTACCAGTTCCTCGAGATGGATCTCCGGAACGACGAGGTACAGGTCTGTCTTGTTATTCTCAGCCCAACCCTCATCAAGGATAACATATTCGATTCCGTACTTCGAAGCGAAGTCGATGTAGTACTTGTAGGTGGCATCGTTGATTCCGGCCTCGAAATCCACACCCCTGATGTTCCAGTCGTTCCACCAGTCCCAGGCAACCTTGCCCGGCTTCACCCAGCTCCAGTCCGTGTCTGCGGCAGGAGTGGCAAGTTGCCAGACCATGTCGAAATCAGTAAGCTGCCTGGCTTCGGGCACTACTCCGACGATCCTCCAAGGGAACTTCTGCCCGGCCGATGCCCTGGCAATGTAGTCTTCCCGGCTCTTGACCATGCCCTGGAGCATATGGTAGCCGCCCACTACGGTTTCTTTCGGATATCCGGCATAAACTCCCTTCATTCCTGTACCACCCTGGCCATGCAGGAACATGCCTGGATAATTATAAAGGTCTGATTCAGTGATAATTACCTTAATACCGTCTGGGGCATCGACGACCAGGGGCAGGAATGCCAGCCTGGCCTGGTCCCACTCGGACAGTTTGATGTGCTGGTAATAATTCTCGAAGGAATTCATGAACTGCTCCTCGAACGTTCCCTGGTCCCTCTCGTAAGGAACCCAGGCCTTCCAGTCTTCAGGGAAGTTGAATTCAGCCTTTTCGCAGGTGACGTTGAAGTCTCCCTTGATCAAGGTGGAGACGAACCGGTAAGCTATTCCGGAGTCATATGCCCTGAACTCTATATTGTAGCCCTTATAATTGAGTGTGAGCCAGTTATAGATATTGTCGACGGTGGCTTTCTTATATGTTACGGTAGGAATGCCCTTTGTTGCGACCCGGCCTTTGGTCACCTTCCTGACCTTGCCTTCACCGAGCACGGTACCGTCCTCGAGAGTCATCGAGATGACCGAAGGGGCAAGGACCTGGGTTCCGTTGAACCAGACCGAATAAGAGACGTTGTTTACGGCAGAAATCTCAGCCCGGAGCTTTCCGTCAGGAGAAGACAGCGTGTAGCTTTTGGCGGCTGAGGACGCCGTCAGCGGCAGCACCATCGCCAGGATGACGGCTGCCAAGAGTGTTCTGAGTCTGATATCCATATGGTTTGTATTGGTTTTCTTGCAGTCAGTCTTGTAAAAATAATAAAAAATCAATGAATTCTTGTTAACTTGCATGCTATGATAACCACTTTGATGCAGACAGACGTGGTCTGGGCGGACCCCGAAGCTAATCGCAGGAAACTGGACGCGATGCTTTCCGCCTTGCCTGAAACGGACCTGGTAGTGCTGCCGGAAATGTTCTCCACCGGATTCATGCCGGATCCGGCAGGGAGGGCGGAAACGGACGGTGGCACCCTGGAATGGATGCTGTCCAAGTCAAAGGAATATGGTTTCGCAATGGCGGGGAGCATCTCTACCGAAGAACAGGGCAGGTTCTACAACAGGTTCTATTTCGTGGAACCTGACGGGAAAGTAACCATTTATGACAAACGTCACCTCTTCTCCATCAGCGGCGAAGACAGGATTTATACTCCCGGGAACAGGAGGGTTACCGTGGAATACAGGGGTGCCAGGATACTCCTCCAAGTCTGCTACGATCTCCGTTTCCCTGAAACCTGCCGCAATTCCCTCCGCGAGGACGGAACTCCGGATTACGACCTTGCCATATTCGTAGCCAGCTGGCCGAGCCGCAGGGTAAGCTCCTGGAACACATTGCTCAAGGCCAGGGCCATCGAAAACCAGAGTTTCGTGATCGGAGTCAACCGCGTCGGAAGCGACCCGGAATGTGATTATCCGGGAGAATCTGTACTGTTGGATCCGATGGGAAGGACTGTCGTTTCCTGCGGCACGGGCTGTGAGGTATCCGTCACCGGAGAAATGGACCTCCGCCTCCTTTCCGCTTTCAGGGATTCATTCCCCGCTCTCAAGGACATACTATAAAACCAAAGGATATGAAAAGACAGTTCAAAGCTATCGCAGCCATCTGCTGCGCAGCCCTCCTGACCACCAGTTGCGGTCTCCTCAACCTTCCGGTCGGCACCGACCAGGACGGAAATCCTACCGGCACCACCGCCGAAGACATCATCAACATAATCGGCAGCATCCTCGGCTCGTTCGGTAACACCACCGACCAGGCATCCATCCTCGGCACCTGGACATACCAGGAGCCTGCAGTCCAGTTCACGAGCGACAACCTGCTGGCCAAGGCGGGCGGCAGCATCGCCAGCGCCAAGGTAGTTGAGCAGCTCAAGCCTTATTACGAGAAGGTGGGCATCAAGCCTGGTAAGATGATCCTCACGCTGAACGAAGACAAGACTTGTACGCTTGCTGTCGGAAAGAAAACATATTCAGGTACTTATGAATTCAACGAGGAAGCCGGGACGATGGAAATCAAGACCGCTGCATTCAACCTTCCGACCGCTTATGTGTCCGTTTCCGGATCCCAGTTCGCGCTTACTTTCGATTCCACCAAGCTCCTAGGAATGGTCCAGTCCGCCGGTAAGGTAACGGGCAGCGACTCCGCGCTTTCCCAGATCGCGGCCATCGCCCAGGCATATGACGGAATGAAGACAGGATTCCTGTTCACAAAGTAACCTAAAGCTTTTTTTCGTATTTTTGTTGTTTGCTATGGCCAAGGTAAAGGTTCCCGAAGACACTCCGCTCATCAAGCAGTTCTTCTCTGTGAAGGCCCAGCACCCGGAAGCGGTGCTCCTCTACAGGGTGGGGGACTTTTATGAGTCATATTCAGACGACGCCGTCCTGGTCAGCAAGGTTCTCGGGATTGTGCTTACCAGGAAATCCAACGGAGACAAAGGTTACGTCGAGATGGCCGGATTCCCGCATCACGCCCTCGACGTATATCTTCCGAAACTGGTCCGCGCCGGCTACAAGGTGGCGGTCTGTGACCAGCTCGAAGACCCGAAATTCGCCAAGAAACTGGTCAAGCGCGGAGTTACCGAACTGGTGACTCCGGGCGTGGCCTTCAACGACCAGCTGCTCGACCAGAAGGAGAACAACTTCCTCGCAGGTCTGACTTTCGAAAAGGACCAGTGCGGAGCCGCCTTCCTGGACGTGTCCACCGGAGCCTTCCAGGTGTCCCAGGGTTCCCTGGATTATATCGGCACCCTTGTTTCTTCCCTTAATCCCAAGGAAATCATCGTCCAGAGGGGCTTCGAGAAGGGCGTCAAGGAAAGGTTCGGAGAGAATCTGTATGTTTCCACCGTCGAAGAGTGGGCCTTCGTGTTCGACGCAGCGGTGGACAAACTCAAGAAGCAGTTCGGAGTGGATTCCCTCAAGGGATTCGCCATAGACCGTTACCCTCTTGGAATATGCTCCGCCGGAGCCTTGCTCGTCTATCTCGAGCAGACGTACCATACCGGACTGAAGAATATCTGTTCCATTTCCAGGATTGATGGAGACAAGTTCGTCTGGATGGACAAGTTCACCATGCGGAACCTGGAGATATTCGAATCAGCAGGCGGCGGAGAAGGCGTCAGCCTGGTCAGCGTGATAGACTTCTGTGTGTCTCCGATGGGATCCAGGCTTCTCAGGAACTGGCTTGCGCTGCCGGTGCTGGACATAAAGGAGCTGGACTCCAGGTACGATATCATCGATCATTTCATTCCGGATTCCGGCGACCTGGAACGGATCCAGGAGCATATCGGAGGAATGGGCGACCTTGAGCGCATCATTTCCCGTGCCGCTACCGGGAAGATCGCACCTAGGGAAGTGATGCAGCTAGGCCGTGGCCTGGCTGCGATGGAACCGGTCTCGACGCTCTGCAAAGGTCATGGCGTCAAGGCCCTTGACAGCCTTGTCGGCGGCATCAGGGACTGCTCTTCCCTGCTGGAGTCCATCCGCAGGACGATGGCACCCGAACCTGCCGCGGCAGTAGGAAAGGGTCCTGTCATAGGCCAGGGTGTGGATCCGGAACTGGATGAGCTCAGGGAGATTTCCTCCGGAGGCAAGGATTATCTGCTGGACCTCCAGCAGCGAGAGGCCGAAAGGACGGGAATATCATCCCTGAAGATCGGCTTCAACAATGTGTTCGGCTATTACATCGAAGTAAGGAACACTTTCAAGGACCTTGTGCCACCGGAATGGGTCCGCAAGCAGACCCTGGTCGGCGCCGAACGTTACATCACTGAAGAGCTGAAGGAATACGAGGCAAAGATCCTCAGCGCCGAGGACCGCATCTATGCCCTCGAGACGAAGTTGTATTCCGACCTCGTGGAGCTTATCCGCAAGAATATCCCGGCGATCCAGACAAACTGCCGGATCATAGCCAAGCTGGATGTCCTGGCCGGATTCGCCAGGCTTGCCAGAGAGCGCTCCTACTGCCGCCCGGAGATGACGAAGGATTATTCCCTGGACATAAAGGCAGGCCGCCATCCGGTTATCGAGACCATGATGCCGCCGGGCGAGGAATATGTTCCTAATGACGTCCACCTCGACGACAAGAAGCAGCAGATAATAATACTGACCGGACCTAACATGGCCGGTAAATCAGCCCTCCTCCGCCAGACCGCCCTCATAGTGCTTCTGGCCCAGACGGGATGCTTCGTCCCCGCTGAAAGCGCGAGGATCGGCTATGTGGACAAGATATTCACAAGGGTAGGCGCTTCCGACAACATTTCCCGCGGAGAATCCACGTTCATGGTCGAGATGCTCGAGACATCGATGATCCTCCACAACCTGAGCGCCAGGTCCCTGGTGCTCCTGGACGAGATCGGCAGGGGAACTTCGACCTACGACGGAATGTCCATCGCGAGGGCGATAGTCGAATACATCCATGAATACGGCCACGGCGCCAAGACCCTTTTCGCGACCCACTACCACGAGCTCAACGACCTGGAAGAGAGTTACAAGCGTGTAAAGAATTTCCATATCGCCGTCAAGGAAGTCGGTTCCCAGGTGATATTCCTCAGGAAGCTTCGGGAAGGAGGCACAGCGCACAGTTTCGGAATCCACGTAGCCAGGATGGCGGGGATGCCAAAGGAAGTCATCCAAAGTGCCGAGAGTACCCTGAAGGCCTTGGAAATGAATGATTCCCAGCACCTTGTGAGCGCAAGGAAGGGAGAGATCAAGAAGCCTGTGCAGACCAAGGCCGGCACGATAGAAAGCGACGGTTCCCTCCAGCTTTCATTCTTCCAGCTGGACGACCCGACCCTGGAGTCGCTCCGGGACAAACTCACTGCCGCCGACCTCGACAACATGACACCTCTCCAGGCCTTCGACTTGTTACGCTCGATGAAGGAAGAACTGGGAGTTTGACGCATTTAGACCGCGATGAAGAGAGTTCTGATCATAACCTATTATTGGCCGCCTTCCGGCGGTTCCGGCGTCCAGCGCTGGGTCAAGTTCGCGAAGTACCTTCCCGCTGCAGGATGGCAGCCGGTGATATATACCCCGGAGAACCCGGAGCTTACCACAGTTGACAAGACTCTTTCGGACGAGATACCTCCCGAGGCTGAGATAATAAAGCGGCATATCACCGAACCTTACGGAATATACCGCAAGATAATGGGGAAGGGCAGTTCCACCGACCTGAAGACCCTGACCGGAGCCTCTTCCAACAAGGATGAAGTCAATCCGATCAACGGGGGGAAGAAATCCTGGAAGCAAAGGCTGTCCCTTTTCATCCGGGGGAACTTCTTCATCCCTGACCCGAGGATCCTCTGGGTTAACCCCTCGGTCCGTTTCCTTAAAGAATACCTGAAAGCCCATCCGGTGGATGCCATAGTGACCACGGGACCGCCTCAGTCGATGCATCTGATAGGCCTGAAGCTCAGTCGGGCAACCGGTCTGCCTTGGCTCGCCGATTTCCGCGATCCATGGACGAAGATGTTTTATTTCAAGCATCTCGGCCTCACGAAGTGCTCCGAGGAAAAGCATCATGTCCTCGAAAAGGAAGTGCTGGACGGAGCGACCAAGGTCATAGCGGTCTCGCCGATGGTCCAGGCTGATTTCCAGGCCATGACGGACACACCGGTCGAGCTGGTAACCAACGGTTTCGACGAGGATGATTTCAAGCAGGAATTCGACCTGGATGAGAATTTCAACGTGACCCATACCGGTCTCTTCGCTTCGGACGGCAATCCGGACGTGCTCTGGAAGGTGCTTGCAGACAAATGCAGGTCCGACGAGCAGTTCCGCAGGTCCCTGAGGATCAGGCTGGCCGGAAAGACGGACAGGGAGATCACGAAGTCCATCGAAGATGCCGGCCTCGGAGCGAACCTTGTAGATCTGGGTTACCAGAGCCACGAAGTGGCTGTCAGGGAGCAGCGCAACGCATCGATACTTATCCTCCCTCTCAGGAAGGAACCTGAATACAACGCGGTCCTGCCAGGGAAACTCTTCGAATATCTGGCTTCCCGCAGGCCTATCCTCGGAATCGGCCAGACCGAAGGAGCCATGGCGGCGGTCGTGAGGGATGCCGGTGCCGGAGTGGTCTATGACTGGAATGACGAGAAACGGATCCGCCAGTGGATGGATTTCTGCTGGGATGAGTTCAAGAACGACGAACTGAATGACACCACGGGAGATATTTCCCGCTATACCCGCAGATATACTACCAGGCGGCTTGTCAGCCTTTTGAACGAAATTACTGCACAGGATAATAAGCAACCCCTGTACGGGTAAATGCATCCCTTATGGTGCAAGTTACAATAATAAAACCAAGTGATGATGAACAATAAAGTCAGGAATATCCTAATCTATGCCGGCATCGTGGCGTTTTTCCTGGTGCTGGCATATGCATTCGTGCCGGAAGTGCTTTCCGGGAAGATAGTCAACCAGAGCGACATCACCGGTTTCAAGGGAATGTCCAGGGAGGCTTCGGTGTGGAACGCTTCCCATCCGGACGACCCGGCCAGGTGGACAGGTTCGATGTTCGGAGGAATGCCTACTACGTCATTCATGCCATCTTCAGAAGGAGACTGGACCCAGGGCCTGTACGACCTGATGATGACCGGAAAACGACCGGCAACCTGGTTGTTCATATCCCTTCTGGGAGCCTTCCTGCTAATGCTTTCGCTCGGGATAAACAAGTTCCTGGCTATCGGAGGTGCCGTGGCCGTAACCTTCTGTTCCTACAACCTGCAGATAATACAGGTAGGCCACAACACCAAGATGCAGGCCCTGGCCTTCCTGCCGTGGGTCCTGGCCGCCGTGATATTCACTTACCGAAAGGCTTTGGCGAAGAAGGAAGGCAAGGGATGGAAAGGATGGCTTCCGCAGACCCTTCTGGGAGCGGTCCTGTTCGGTCTGGCGCTGAGCCTGCAGATCAAGGCCAACCATCAGCAGATCACCTACTATCTGGCCATAATGATCGTCATATATGCCCTGGCCCTGGCGATTTCGCTGCTGTGTTCCAAGGAAGGAAGGGCTTCCCTGGGACGGTTCTTTGCCGCCTCTGCCCTTCTCCTGGTCGTGGGTTTGGCTGGAATAGGCACCAACGCGATCAAGCTTGCGCCTCTGTATGAATATTCCAAATACACGATGCGCGGGGGCTCGGAGCTTTCGAATCCTACCGGAGGGCAGGTCAACAAGGACGGCCTCCAGCTTGATTATGCTACGGCCTGGTCATACGGATGGGAAGAACTGCCGAACCTGATGATTCCGGATTTCAACGGCGGATCTTCCGCCGGGCTTGTGAATCCCGACAAATCCGAAGTAGCGAAGCTGTTCAAGCAGTACGGCCAGAGCGCACCGGAAAGGATGCCTTATTACTGGGGTCCGCAGCCTTTCACCGCGGGGCCTATGTACATGGGAGCCATAAGCATATTCCTCTTCCTGCTGGGCTTGTTCCTTTACAGGGGGAAGGAAAAATGGTGGATGCTGGCCGCAACCATCGTGGCTGTATTCCTCGCCCTGGGCAACCACTTCATGTGGTTCACCAAGCTGTTCTTCGACTATGCGCCGATGTACAACAAGTTCAGGACGGTCTCGATGGCGCTGGTCATCCTCCAGTTCACCCTCCCGATGCTAGGCTTCCTGGTCCTCGACCGCCTGATGAAGGGTGAATATACGAAAAAAGAGTTCCTGAAGAAGGGTTGGCCGGCCCTTGCCCTGACGGCAGGAATATGCCTTCTGGTTGCCCTGGTTCCGAGCCTTGCCGGTACGTTCTCCGGCCCTTCCGACGGGCAGATGCAAGACGTGATAGCGGACGCCCTGAGGGCCGACCGCATCCGCCTGCTCCGCACCGACGCATTGTGGTCCGCAGTAGTCATCCTGTTGGCTTTCTGCCTGATATTCTGGTCCTTCAGCGTCCCGAAACAGGCTCCCGAGTCAAGGCGTAAGGTTGCCATGGCCGGGATATGCTTCCTCGTCCTGGTGAATATGTTCGCCGTCGGCAAGCGGTACCTCAATTCCGGGGATTTCACCACTCCGCGCCAGTTCGACAGCCATTTCACCGCGCGTGAAGTGGACAAGGCTATACTTGAGGACAAGTCGCCATCGTTCCGAGTGGCCGACCTTACAGCGGACATATTCAATGACAACTACAATCCTTACTGGCACAAGAGCGTCGGTGGATACAGTCCGGCGAAGCTCCAGCGCTACCAGGACCTGATTGACAGGTATCTGGTAGGTGAACTCCAGGGGGCGATGGGTGCAGCGCGTGGGGCAAAGACTCTCGGGGATTTCCAGGACGCCCTTCCGGAGATGAAAGTGCTTTCCGCACTGAATACCAAGTATTTCATCCTGGGAGCCGACTTCCCTCCTGTGGAGAACAAGCAGGCATACGGGCCGGCGTGGTTCGTGGAAAGTTTCGTTGATGCCGCTACTCCGGATGACGAGATAGGACTCCTGGCAGGCGCCGATCTTCGGAAGGAAGCCATATTGGGACGTGACTTCGAAGAAATTGCAAAGGTATTCGGTGTTTCTTTTGAAGACAAGGCGGACTTGCGTGATTCCATCTGGATGACGTCATATTCTCCGAATGAGCTTCATTACAGGTATGTCTCTGCGTATGACCGTCCGGCTGTATTCAGCGAAATCTATTATCCTGACGGATGGAAGGCTACCGTGGACGGGGCGGAAATTCAACTTTTCCGTGCCGACTGGGTGCTTCGTGGGGCGGTTTTGCCAGCCGGAGAGCACGAGGTGGTCATGAGGTTCGAGCCGAAGGTATATACGGCAAGCGCAAGGACTTCCCGTGCCTCTAGCGCAACCCTTCTGGTATTGTTGTTGCTTTCTATAGGCGGGATGTGTGTCAAGGAATCGTAGAAAATACTTATATTTACGGAAACTGTTGAATATTCAATAACTTAAAATTTATCATCATGGCTGAAGAAGTAAAGAAGAGCCTTAAGGAAAAGCTGCAGGAAGCAGCTGGTAAGGTAGTTGACAAGAGCAAGGAAATCTATGAGAAGGCAAAGGACAGGACTGAAGATGTCGTAGAGAAGATCAACAGCGCCGACCTCGATGGAGACGGAAAGGTGACTTTCAAGGAAAAGGTCCAGTTCACGGCTGGAAAGGTAGCTGACAAGAGCAAGGCCGCCTATGCCGAGGCCAAGGACAAGGCAGTAGAACTTGGCGGAAAGGCCAAGGATGCTTTTGCAGAGGCTAAGGAGAAGGCAGCTGATGCCATCGACACGGCAAAGCAGAAGATCCAGGAAAAGAAAGACGAAAAGGAAGCATAGCTATGAAAAGGCACGGCTTAGCCGCGACAGCCGTCCTGTGCTGTGCCTTGACGCTGTCCGGCTGTGGAATCATAAGGACCGCCAATGCAATCGGGTCCATATTCGGCGGACGCAAGAAAGTCAAGACTATCAAGAAGATAGTCAAGATCATCGGGTCTGTCCTCGGACAGTTCTATGACACGACCACCAAGAAATCTCTCGTGGGTGACTGGACCTACGCAGAACCTGCAATCCAGTTCGAGACCCAGAGTTTCCTGGATAAGGCTGGTGGTGTCGTTGCCAGCCAGACCGTAGCCGACAACATCGCTCCTTATTTCAGTATCCTTGGATTCAAGCAGGGCAACCTTTCCATTTCCCTTCGCGAAGACAATACCTGCACCTACACCTTGGGTGGAAAAACTTATCAGGGCACGTATGACTACGACGATGAGAATAAGAAGATAACCCTCAAGACTCCTCTGTTCCCGCTGCCGGCTGCTTATATTTCGGTGGCAGAGGACCAGATGGCTCTTACTTTTGATTCAAGCAAGATCCTGACTTTGATCCAGGCCTTGGGCATGGTCTCCAAGGACCAGACTCCGGTCTCCGCTGTATCGACACTGGCTTCCAGCTACGATGGAATGAAGACCGGATTCACCTTCGTCAAGGTGAAATAGGTAAAGGGAACCATTTGAGAATCAGGCCGACTCACCCTTGAGCCGGCCTTTTTCCGTCATCCCCGGACTGACCGGGGATCATTTTTCGTCATTCCCGACCCGTTCGGGAATCCTCGTCATTCCCGGCCTGACCGGGAATCTCCTTTACGTCAGTGGCTGCAACACCGGGCGCTTGCTGCTTCGCAGCCCTGTACGGGTAAATGCGCCCTAACGTTGCAGCCAACTGCCGTCAACCGTCCATCAGGCCTTTATTCACCTCGCCTTCCCTTGAACTGTCTGCAATCTTTCCTGGACGCTCCTCTGTCTCACACGGACACCGCTTTACTCGTTTCAGTCTGGTACGGAAATATCTTATAATCAGACATTTACTATATCAGATGGTGGCAAAATCGGCACCATCTGATCAATCATCTAATTGAATATCAATACTTTCCATACCAGCCTCGAAATGACAGAAACCGCTTCTGGCAGCCGGGAAGGCGTGCTTTTCTCCTACAATATCCTTGACTAATTGGTTATTTGATAGTGTCTGTCCGATCCGGGCAAGGTCTATGAAAGCCTTGCCGTCAGGGCGGTCGCTGGTAGCTAAAAACGATAATAACCTACTTAAAACCAATTTTCGGTCGATGCTCATTCTTCTTCTCTTCTATGCGGGAGGAGAGATCTGCTATAGCCAAGTACAGATTGTCTATGTCTTGTCGGACATCTTCTGAGAGGTCGTTGACAGCACCAAGGTTTTCCTCTTGTTGGAGTTGGATCAAATCCACTTTTGACCTTAGTTCTTTTATTTCGGCGGATACGGAAGATGCGACCATAAGGTACTCTCTAACTTGTACGAAGGCTCGCATAATGGCAATGTTCGCGGCGATGGCGACATCACTTCTCAGCAGACCCGATAGCATAGCCACCCCTTGCTCTGTGAAGGCAAAAGGAAGCGCAGACTTCGGTCTGTTTGATGTCATCACAATTTGTGATGAGTTAGCTGCCCACTCTTCAGAAGTCAATTGGAACATAAAATCCGCAGGGAACCTTTTCAAATTTCTTTTGACAGACTGGTTCAGTGCGCGTGTCTCTACATGGTACAATCTAGCCAGATCAAAATCCAGCATTACCTTTCTCCCGCGAAACTCGTAGATGAGGTTTTGTACAAGAATCAAATCTTCACTCATAGTTTTCAGTTTAAGAATAATTACAATAGATAATATAGCTATTATCTCGCGACGTTCTAATTAAGCGTGGGCTGGGCTTTACACCATTCCGGCGAGGGTACGGGCAAGGTCCAGGAAGGCTTTGCCGTCCGGGCGGTCGCCGAGTGCTGCGGGCTCTCCTGAGTCGCCGCCTTCGCGGATGCTCTGGACAAGAGGGATCTGTCCGAGAAGAGGGATCCCGTATTTCTGCGCCATAGCTGCTCCGCCGTCTTTCCCGAATATATAGTACTTGTTGTCAGGAAGTTCCTCCGGAGTGAACCAGGCCATATTCTCTACAAGACCAAGGATCCTCCGGTTGATGTGTTCGTTGCGGAACATGCTGACTCCTTTCTCGACGTCCGACAGGGCGACAGGCTGAGGCGTCGTCACTATGACGGCCCCTTCCATCGGGATGTCGTTCACCAGGGTTATGTGGATGTCTCCGGTTCCCGGAGGCATATCCACGAGGAGGAAGTCAAGCTCTCCCCAGCGCACCTGCAGGATCATCTGCTTGAGGGCGTTGCAAGCCATCGGACCCCTCCAGATCAGGGCCTGTTCCGGATCGGCGAAGTAGCCGATCGACATCCATTTCACACCGTATTTCTCGATAGGGAAGAATACTTCCCTGTCTTCCGCAACTTGCTCGGCTCCAGGTATTTCCTCCTCGGTGCCGGTCATAAGGGGAACCGAAGGTCCATAAACGTCGGCGTCTGCGAGGCCCACCTTGTAGCCAAGCCTGGCAAGGGCGACCGCCAGGTTGACAGCCACGGTGGATTTCCCCACACCGCCCTTGCCGGATGCTATTCCGATGATATGGCGGACGCCGGCGACCTCTTCCATGCCGAGATTGAGGCCCGGTTTCTTCTTCGGAGCCTCATTCTCCTTGACTATCGCCTTGACTTCGACCTTGGTCCCTTCCGGAGAATTGCGGATTATCGCAGCCCTGGTGGCCCCTACGAGATATTCAGTCAAAGGGTCCCTTTTCTTTGGAAAGGCAAGGGTTACGGTCACCGTTCCTTCCTCCACCGAGATGGAGTCCACCAGTCCCAGTTCGACTATGCTCTTGCTCTCACGGGCGGGATGGACCACCTCGAGGAGCATGTTCATGATGTCCCTTTCGCTCATTACTTGACGATATTCATTTCCTTGAGAAGGTAACCTGCGCCACCGAACTTGTCCATCATGAACAGGACGTAGCGGATATCGACGCAGATGCACCTCTGGAGGTCAGGCTCGAACATCACGTCGCTGGACATGGATTCCCAGTTTCCGTCGAAGGCCAGGCCGATGAGATGGCCGTCGGCATTCATCACCGGGCTTCCGGAGTTGCCTCCGGTGATGTCGTTGTTGGTCAGGAAGCAGCAAGGCAGGTTACCGTCAGCCATAGCATACTGGCCATAGTCGCGCTTGAGGTAGAGCTGCTTGAGCTTCTCCGGAACGCGGAATTCGTAGTTGTCCGGATCTTCCTTCTCCATCACTCCGTAGATGGTCGAGTAGTAGCGGTAAGTCAAGGCGTCCTTCGGGGAATATGATTTCACGGTTCCGTAGGTGAGCCTCATGGTGAAGTTGGCGTCAGGATAGGTGGCCTTGCCTTTCTGCCACTCCAACAGACCGGCCGTGTAAGCCTTGGAGCCCTGGTCAACCTTGTCGTCACCCGAGCCGGATGCCATGGCAAGCTTGGAATATGCCATGAATATGGATGCCATCAAGGTGCTTGCCGGATCCTGGCGTATGGCCTCCATCCCTCCTTCCTCGATGGCTTCCTTCACCTTGTCGTAGGAAGTGAAAACAGTATTGGAATACAGGTCGGCCACGTATTTGTCGATGTCCATCGTGGCGAAATCGTCGGAGAAACCCTGGAGATAGTTCTCCGGCTTCGCCTTCGAGCGGTAATACTTCAGCAAAGCGGCTGCTTCTTCCCTGTCAAGAGGCTCGTAGTAGTCCTTGTATGCTCTTTCAAGGGCGTTCAGGGCATTGTTCAAAGCAGTTACGGAATCCTTTCCGGCCCTCAGCTCCCTCGTCCAGAGGTTGGAGAGATTGGCTCCGAATCCGATGATCTCGATGTTGAACAGGGTCTCGCCGAGCAGCTGGATGTCCTTTTCGACCTCCGCCGATGCTGCGACGCCTTCTGCTATGTCCTGGAGGGCGCTTCCATATTTCTGGGTGCGAACCTTGTTCTTCCCGACCCATTTCTGGAAAGCGGCTTCCTTGTCGTGTTCCTTTGCGATGATGCCAAGGTTGTCGAAGGCAAGCTTTTCTCCCTGCCATTTCTTCCAACCGTTAGCCGAGCTGGCGTACTTGTTGGCATACTTTAGCCTGATGGAAGGACTCTTCTCCATCCACTTCCACATGATGTCCTGACGCAGGGTCCTGGCTCCGATGGAGATGTCCTGGAGGGCGAGCATTTGCTCGAGCTGGGCTTCCGTCTGGAACCTCTGGGTGCCGCCCGGGTATCCCATGATGAAGGTGAAATCGCCTTCGTTGATTCCCTTGAGGGATATAGGAAGGCTGTGTGCAGGAGTGTAAGGTTTGTTGCTCTCCGAATATTCGGCCGGTTCGTTGTCCCTGCCGGCATATACCCTGAACATCGAGAAGTCTCCGGTGTGGCGAGGCCACATCCAGTTGTCGGTCTCACCGCCGAACTTTCCGACGGATGCCGGAGGTGCGCCGACGAACCTGATGTCGGTATAGGTCTTATAGACAATCAGATAATAGAGATTGTCGTTGTAGAAGCTGTAAACGTTGGCCGTGCAGCCCTTGTTGTTCGCAACTGCTTCCTCCGAGAGGGTTTTCTTCACCGCATCAGGATCTGCGGCGGATTCAACTGCGGCGGTCACATCGGTGATGCTGACCAGGAACCTGACGGAAAGGCCCGGGACCGGGATTTCTTCGCTGGTATTCATAGCCCAGAATCCATCCTCGAGGTAATTGTGCTCATCGGAAGAAAGCCTCTGGATAGAACTGTAGCCACAGTGGTGGTTGGTTACGAGCAGACCTTTGCTGGAAATCATCTCTCCGGTGCAACCGTTTCCGAAGATGACGATCGCATCCTTGATTGAAGAATGGTTGGCGCTGTAGATCTGGTCGGCGGTCAGCCTGCATCCCAGGCTTTTCATAGTGCCGGCGTTCAGTTTTTCAAGGAGCGGCAGGAGCCACATTCCTTCATCTGCCATTGCCGAACCTGCAAGGAGCAGGGCGGCGGCGATAGTACATAGGATCTTTTTCATATTCTTGGTTTATTGTAATATCTATATCGTCGTACAAATATAGTCTTTTTGTATAAAGAATCATCCCGGGACCGGTCAGAACAGGGTCGGCTCCAGCTCCTTCGGATGGAAGGAGCGCCGGTGATATGGAGTGAGGCCATATTCCCGGATGGCCTCGATATGTTCTTTGGTGGGGTATCCCATGTTGTGCTCCCATCCGTACTGAGGATATTCCCTGGCAAGCGCGCGCATGTGCTCGTCCCTCCAGGTCTTGGCGAGGACGGAGGCTGCGGCGATGGAGGCGTAGGTCGCGTCTCCGTGGACCACGGTGCGGTACCTTTTGAAGGAATATCCGTCGAAAGGCCTGAACTTGTTGCCGTCTATGAGCAGGAAGTCCGGTTTGACAGACAGCTTCCTGACGGCCCTCTGCATCCCTGTCACGGAAGCCCACAGGATGTTGAGCGAATCGATTTCTTCGGGGCTGACCGCTTCGACGGCCCATGCGACGGCTTCCTTTTCGATTACCGGTCTCAGGATATCCCTGTCCTTTTCGCTCATTTTTTTCGAATCGTTCAAGAGGGGATGGCGGAAGTCTTCGGGAAGGATTACGGCGGCTGCGAATACCGGTCCGGCAAGCGGACCCCTTCCGGCTTCATCGCAACCGGCTTCGAGCCTTCCGGCTTCAAGGTATGGAAGAAGATGGATTTCCCGTGGCATCCTTTCTATGAATGAGTATGCCACAAAGTTAAACAAATTATTTCTGGAGATGCTCTATCAAGAGCTCCTGCGTGTAGATGAGCCTGTCTTTGTCCTGGAGGGTGGTTTCCAGGGAAGCCACCTTGTCCGACAGCTGGTCTATCCTGGACAGATATTCAGCCCTGGCGTCCTCGAACACCCCGGCAGAGTCCATGACGGGCATGAATCCGTTGATAAGTTCGATGAGAGGGATTCCGAGTATTTCAGCGCATTTTTCGTAGTGGCTGTTTATGATCCGGGTCTGTCCTGATTCGATTTTCCGGTAGGCGGGCAGCGAGATCTCCAGCCGCTTGGCAAGCTCGGTCTTGGTCATTCCCCGTGCCGTCCTTGCCTTCCTGAGGTTTTCCCCCATCATGCGGTTGTCCAATTCAATGATTTCAGCCATCTCGAAAGCCCGTTGTTTGCTGTGATTCAAAAATACGGATATATCACCTAGGTTGACGATAACTACAAGTTACTATTGATAACCACAGGTTATAAAAAACATAGATTTTTGATAAAATAGTTATTATTCCGGGAAGATTCCCCCTGAAACATTGCGAAGGAACGGTAACTTTTCGGTGGAGTTTCTTAACTTGCCGGAAACTCAAGCAAAATGGAAAAGACTGAAAAATACTATGCGGCTTTCGAGCGCGCGATGGAAGAGGAAAAGCTTTATCGGAAACTTGATTTCCTGGGAATATGCCTTCGGATCGGAGCCGATCCTGTATCGCTGGATGCCTTGCTGTTCGAGGAATTGGGTTATCATGGACAGGACCTGGTTGAATTGTATGCGTCCAGGGATGAGGTCGGATGACTTTATTTTGGTAGTGGGCCTTTTTTTTACTACTTTTGCCCAGTTATGCTCATTTGTATTCGAATTGTTCATAATTAATAACTTATAGAAATGAAAGAATATTCATCAAAAGACATTCGCAATGTGGTTTTGATCGGTAGCGCAAAGTCCGGAAAGACCACGTTGTCAGAAGCCATGCTCTACGAGGGCAAAGTGATCGAACGCAGAGGTACGGTGGAAGGAAAGAACACTGTTTCCGACAACACCGAGTTCGAGCAGACAAACCAGAAGTCCGTTTATGCAACTCCGCTTTACGCTGAGTTCATGAACAACAAGATCAACGTGATCGACGCTCCTGGTTCCGACGACTTCTGCGGTGGTGCCCTTTCGGCATTCAAAGTCTGCGAGTCTGCAATCCTCCTCATCAACGCCCAGCAGGGTGTCGAGGTCGGTTCAGAGATCTTCGCCCGCTATGCAGAGCAGTACAACAAGCCTGTGATGGTGGCTGTCAACCAGCTCGACACCGAGAAGGCCAACTGGGACCACACCCGTGACACCCTCAAGGAAGCTTTCGGCAAGAAGGTGGTTTTCATCCAGTTCCCTGTCAACCCAGGCCTTGGATTCAACGGTTTCATCGACGTCCTCAACATGAAGTACTATCGCTTCAAGGACGAGAACGGTACCCGTGAAGAACTTGAGATCCCTGCTGAGTATGCCGACGAGGCCGAGACCCTGCACATGGAGCTCGTAGAGAAGGCAGCCGAAGGTGATGACGCTCTCATGGAGAAGTACTTCGAGACCATGGAGCTTTCCGTTGAGGAAGTCCATGCCGGCTTGAGCGCCGGTTTCGCGAAGTGCGAGATCATGCCTGTCTTCTGCCTTTCAGCAAAGAAGGACATCGGTGTCAAGAAGCTCATGGAGTTCGTCATCGACGTCACCCCGTCTCCTGCGGGACAGGTTTCCAAGACCATCTCCGGCGACGAGGTCAAGTGCGATCCTGCCGGTCCTGTAAGCCTCTTCATCTACAAGACTTCCGTCGAGCAGCACCTCGGTGAGGTCTCTTACTTCAAGGTGATGAGCGGAACCCTTACCGAGGGTGCCGACCTCGTGAATCCTGAGACAGGCAACGGTGAGCGTCTTTCCGCCATCTATGCCGTCGCGGGCGACAAGAAGGAGAAGGTTTCCAAGATCAGCGCCGGCGACATCGGTTGCGTCATGAAGCTGAAGGCCGGCAAGACCGACGTCACCCTCGCCGCTCCTGGCCAGGATGCCATCGAGCACATGGTATTCCCTGATGCCAAGTACCGCTGCGCTGTCAAGGCTGCTGACAAGAACGATGAGGCAAAGGTCGGAGAGGCTCTCAACAAGATCGCTGCTCTCGATCCTACCGTCAATGTGGAATATTCCAAGGAACTCCGCCAGACCATCCTCAGCGGTCAGGGAGAGCAGGCTATCAACCTCGTAAAGTGGAAGCTTACCAACGAATATAAGCTCAACGTCGAGTTCATCGCCCCTAAGGTTCCTTACCGTGAGACCATCACCAAGGTGGCTACCGCACAGTACCGTCACAAGAAGCAGTCCGGTGGTGCCGGCCAGTTCGGAGAAGTCCATCTTCTCGTCTGCCCTTACGTCGAAGGTGAGCCTGCAGGCAACAAGTTCATGATCGGAGGCAAGGAGACTATCCTCAATATCAAGTCCCAGGAGACCTATGACCTCGAGTGGGGCGGCAAGCTGGAGTTCATCAACTGCGTCGTCGGTGGTGCCATCGACCTCGGCTTCATGCCGGCTATCCTCAAGGGTATCAACGACAAGATGACGGAAGGCCCTCTTACCGGATCCTATGCCCGTGACATCAGGGTATATGTTTACGACGGTAAGATGCACCCGGTTGATTCCAAGGAAATCGCCTTCATCATCGCCGGCCGCAACGCCTTCAAGGAGGCGTTCCGCAACGCCGGCCCGAAGATCCTCGAGCCTATCTACAACGTGGATATCATGACTCCTAACGAGTATGTGGGACCTTGCATGTCAGACCTCAACGGCCGCCGCGGTATGATCATGAACCAGGACATGGACAGGGGATTCACCATCCTCCACGCCCGCGTTCCGCTCGCAGAACTCTACAGGTATTCCACCACGCTGAGTTCCCTCACCGGAGGTGCAGCCACCTTCTCGATGAAGTTCGCTGACTACCAGCCGGTCCCTGCAGACGTACAGACCAAGCTTCTGGCCGAGTACGCTGCCCAGGAGCAGGAAGAGGACTAATCTTCTTGACATACAGGAAAGGGCCGGCTCTGGCAGGGTCGGCCCTCTTTATACTGCAACCGGTCTGATAATATGGGTAAAACCTTCGTTTCCAGGATTCTTGCGGCAGCCGTCTGTGCGATGGCGGTCCTGTCGTCTTGTGAAGTCCATCATTTCATAACCGACACCGCTTACCGCAAGCAGGTCGAGGATGATCTGCGTTCCAGGATGGAAGAGCTCTCTCCACTGACCCTGGACATTGATTACGGCAACAGGAGCATCACCTGCAACTATGGATATGTCAAGGATTGCTACCTTACGACTGCCGAACTGGAAGCCCTGGAATTCCTGTATGCCTACATGCCGCTTGCGGACCTGACCGGTTATCCGGCCGACTATTTCCTTCAGAACGTCAGGGCCTCCTTCAAGGCTCGCGAAGAGATGGGCTGGAATGTCCCTGAAAGGATATTCCGTCACTTCGTGCTTCCGATAAGGGTCAACAACGAGAACCTTGACACCTCCCGCGTGGCTTTCTACAGTGAGCTGAAACCTCGTCTGGAGGGCCTCCAGATGCAGGATGCCATCCTGGAGGTCAACCATTGGTGCCACGAGAAGCTGACTTACAGGCCTTCCGACGCCAGGACCCTTTCTCCGCTTTCATGCGCCAGGAGTACCTTCGGCCGCTGCGGGGAAGAAGCTACTTTCACCGTAGCAGCCCTAAGGGCCGTTGGAATCCCTGCCCGGCAGGTATATACCCCGCGCTGGGCTCACACCGATGACAACCACGCATGGGTGGAAGCCTGGGCGGACGGGAACTGGTACTTCATGGGTGCCTGCGAACCGGAGCCGGTCCTGAACCTAGGATGGTTCAATGCCCCGGCGAGCCGCGCCATGCTCATGCACACCAGGGTGTTCGGCAAGTATGACGGCCCGGAAGAAAAGGTGATGGAGGGGTCGAATTTCACGGAAATCAACCTGATAGACAACTACGCCGAAACCGCGAGGGTGGATTTCGAAGTGGTTGATGAAGCCGGGAATCCCGTCGACGGAGCCCTTGTGGACTTCATGATCTACAACTACGCCGAATTCTATCCGGCACTTTCGAAATATACCCTTCCGGACGGGAAGACCTTCCTGACCGCCGGCAAGGGAGACATGCTGTGCTGGGCTTCCAAGGATGGAAAGTACGGATATTCCAAAGTCTCCTTCGGGACGGACAAGGAAGTACGGATAATCATTTCGGACAGCCATCCTTCCGAACCGCAGGCATTGGCGATAGTGCCTCCGCCGGAGAAAGCAGTATTGCCGGAAGTAACTGAAGACCAGCGGAAAGCGAATAATATCCGGTTGGCTCAGGAGGACCTTGTACGCAAAACCTACATGGCAACTTTCATTCAGCCTGACGGAACCGTGGTAAACGATTTGCTCGCCAAGGCCGCAGGCAACCACGAAGTCATAAGTGCGTTCCTAGGCAGGCATCAGGGTGAAGATCAAGCCAGGGCCCTAGAACTGCTCCGCTCGCTGTCCGACAAGGACCTCGTGGACATAACGGACGAGATCCTCGAGGACAATATGTCCGTAACTTCCGCTTCCGGAATACCTCCTGTCCTCTGCCCGAGGGTAGAGAACGAGTTCCTGACTCCTTACAAGTCATTCTTCACCACCACGGCCTTCTTGGCTGAAGAACAGAAAGAACTATCTGATCCCCAAAAACTTATCGAGTGGGTGAGAGACAGCATCCGGCTCACTGGAAGTACCAAGGCCTGGAGGATAGCGATGTCTCCTGCCGGAGTCTATGAAGCCAGGACCGCGGACCCTCGCTCCAGGGACATATTCTTCGTCTCCCTTGCCAGGACTCTGGGGATCGATGCCAGGAAGGATCCTGTCACCGGGAAAGTCCAGTACAAGGAATCCGGAGTCTGGACGGACGTGGATTTCGGGAACGCGAGCCAGTCGGTTGCACCTGCCGGGAAACTCATACTGAAGTATTCCCCGACCGGGATACTGCAGGACCCGGGATATTATACCCATTTCACCATCAGCAAGATAGTCGATGGAAGGACTCAGCTCCTGACATTCGATGAAGGCCAGGTGGACATGGGCGGCGGAGTCAGCTGGAACAGCGTATTCAAGAACGGGACTTCCCTTGACGTCGGGGATTATCTGCTCGTGAGCGGCAACCGCCTCTCTGACGGAAGCGTCCCGGTCACGATGCAGCAATTCACCGTGAAGGAAGGAGAAACCACTGTACTCGACTTGATTGTCACCATTCCGGAAGACAAGCTTCCTGTCATCGGGGAGTTCGATTCCGAGACAAGGTATTTCAGGGTCCAGGGTACGGAACCGGTGTCCATCCTGTCCACGACAGGAAGAGGCAACTTCGTTGTCTGTTTCCTGACCCCTCGCCATGAACCTTCGGTCCACGCGATCAACGACATTGCCGCCGCCCGGGAAGCTCTTGAAAGCTGGGGCAGGCCTATCCTGCTGCTCTCCACCCCGGACGGCCTGGACTGGATGAAGGAATATTCGGAAAAGTTGCCTTCAACCGTCCGTTTCGGCATTGCGCCAAGGAAGGAGATGGATGGCCACGTGATGCCTAGAATCCTTCTTGCAGACACTTTCAACAGGGTATTTTTCTCTTCGGAGGGTTATTCCATAGGTCTTGGTGACCAGCTGGCCTCCGCTATAGCAAAGCTTCAATGAGACCTCCGAAGATACTTCTTTTCATCCTCTCCGTTTTCGCCCTTCTGTTCGCCGTCTGGTATTTCATGCCGGCGGAAGGGGTGCATGCCTGCGGGATGAAAGTTAAGTTTCCTTCTTACGAGTCATATCTCCAGGAACTGCATGACCCGATGAGGAATATCAACCTGGATTCGCTCATGGAGGTCACCAAGCGCAACCAGGAGCTGCTGGCTGAATCCCAGGACACTCTGAGTTATTTCTACGATTATCTTACCTGCAGTCCGAACAGGATCCATTTCCCGGACAGCAATTATACTTATTTCGACAGCCTGTTCCATGAGATGGAGGTGGCTGACACCACAGGAAACATCGTAAGGATAATGCATTACGGGGATTCCCAACTGGAAATGGACCGGATTTCGGCCATCCTCAGGGAGCGGCTCCAGGAGAGATTCGGAGGGTCAGGCACGGGCATGCTGCCGATGATCCAGAAGGTCCCTACCGTCTCGATCGCCCAGTCTGCCTCTGGTGACCTTGCCCGTTTCGCTATCGTCGGAGAGGCGCACAGGGCTGCGCACCGGCGCTATGGCCCGATGGCGCAATACAGTTCGGTTTCCGGTGCGGCTGCATTCTCCTTCGCTGCGACGCGGAACAACTATTCCCAGAAAAGGGTGAAGGAAATATCCAGGGTTTCGGTCCTGCTGGGGCAGAACAGCAAGGGATTCCTTATGACCCTCAAGTGCGATTCCTATCCTCTGCTGAAAACCACACTCGACACGGCATCGGCGGACGTTTCCTTGGTCAGCTGGAATCTGCCGGGGAATGCCGAACATGGAACGATCAGCTTCGTGGGCAATGCCGAGATATACGGAGTGATGCTTGACGGGCAGGGCGGAGTCACGGTGGACAACGTGGCCCTACGCGGAAGCGCCGGAAACGTATTCACCAAGATCGACCAACCTATATTCATAGAGAGTTTCCGGAAGATGGGTACACGCCTCATCATCCTGGAATTCGGCACCAACGCGATGCCGGGCATCTCTTCCAGGAGCGGGATATCCCAGTACATGGGTACGATCACGGAACAGTTCGACTATCTCCATGAGGTGGCTCCGGACGTGAAACTGCTCTTCGTGGGGCCGTCAGATATGGGCAAGAGCCGCGGCGGTAAGATTACCAGCTGGCCTTTGCTCAACGAACTGAACGATTCGCTCAAGGTCAACTGCCTGAGGCACGGTGTCGCATATTGGGATACCTTCGACGTGATGGGCGGAACCGGCTCTGTCAGCACCTGGGTCAACCACAGTCCGGCGTTCGTGGGCCCGGATTTCATCCACTTCACGACCAAGGGCGCCAACGAGATCGGAGGAGCCCTTGCCGACGCCATCTTGTTCTATTACGATTTCTACCGGCTCCGCCGCGAGATTTCGGACGAAGTTGTCAGTGAATATTTCGAAAGCCGCCGATGAGAAGACTCCTGACATATTCCTTGTTCTTCCTTCTGCCTCTTGCCCTTCACGGACAGGTGATGCGCAAGGATATCCCTGACCATCCTTTCCTGCAGCTCGGAAAGAACGAGATCCATTTCCCGGCGGACAGTTCTGGTTTCGACCTGGTATTCCGGAAACTGGATTCCATCCTTTTCCTGGGTTCCGGTGACTTGAATATATTGATCATTGGTGATTCGCACACCCAGGGAGGCACCTTCGTCAAGGAGGTGCGCAACAACCTGGTGTCCCTGAGGCCGCTCTCGGACGGAGGTTTCGGTCTTGTATTCCCGTTCTCCGCGGCCAAGACCAACAATCCGAACGGGTATGTGACGAAGTACACCGGAGCATGGACGGCTGCCAGGAATACGATGAGGGAACCTCCGCGCAGGCTCGGCCTTACGGGTATGTCGCTTACGACTTCCGACGGGACAGCCTCCGTTACGATCAGGTCAAGGGGCAGGAAGGCGAGGGAGACCGATCCACGGTACTTGTTCGACACGGTCAAGGTACTCGGATACCATGACGGAGGGGACCGGGTTCCGGTTGTTTTGCATGGAGACGGGGACACCCTTGCCGGAGTTCCTTCAAGGGGCGATTCCTGCTGGACTTTCGTTCTGCCGTCCCTTGCGGATTCTGTGAAGGTCGCGACCAGGGGAAGCAAAGGGGAATTCACCCTTACCGGCATATACCTGGACAATCCTTTCCACGGGATAACGGTTTCCGGGACAGGGGTCAACGGGGCTTCTCTTCCATCTTATGCCCGATGCAAGGACTTGGAGAGGGACCTTGAGGTGGTTTCTCCAGACCTGGTCATATTCGAGATAGGCGTCAACGATGCAGTGGCTTACAGTTTCGATACCGATCTGTTCGAAGCCCGGTACAAGGCCCTCGTCCGCAGGGTCAGGTCGGTCAATCCGGACTGCGCCATCCTGTTCATTACCAACAACGACACGTTCAGGTATGCCCGCAAACGCGGATACCATGTCAATACCAACGGCGCCCTTGCGCGTGATGCTTTCTTCAGGATTGCCGGCGAGAACGGCGGTGCGGTCTGGGATTTCTATGGAATCATGGGCGGAAGCGGTTCGATGCGCGAATGGGAGAAAGCCGGCCTGGCAAGACGGGACAAAATCCATTTCACCGATGAAGGCTATGAACTTCAGGGCGACCTCTTTTTCAATGCCCTGATGGACAAGTTTTCCGAATATATGGGGAGGAAGGGAAATGAGTGATTTCAGGGAAGTTGCATTGGATTTCCTTACGAACCTGTTCTCTTTCGACCAGGCCCATCCGCTGTTGTTCACCCAGTTCTATTTCTGGGCGTTCTTCGCCTTCGTGATGGCATTCCTCTGCCTCTTCAGGAACAAGACCTTGATGAGGAACGCCTTCCTGTTCTTCGCCAGCCTTTTCTTCTATTACAAGACCAGCGGACTGTTCATCATCCTGTTCGGCTTCGTAATCGTTTACAACTACCTCACAGGCAGGCTCCTGCCTCATTGCAGGAGGCGGTTTTGGAAGGGTCTGGTGCTGTTCCTGGGGATTGCGGTCGATTTGTCGCTGCTGTTCTATTACAAGTACGCATACTTCCTGACCGACGTGGTCAACAACCTCTTCGGGACCGGATTCGAGGTGAAGGATTATTTCGCAGTCGCCGGCAACCTTATCGCAGGGCACAACGCATTCAGCGTGGATTCTATCTTCCTTCCGGTAGGAATATCGTTCTTCACCTTCCAGGCCATCAGCTACATCGTAGATGTGTACCGGGGCAGGTATGCATTGCTTCCGGTAAGGAATTTCTTCGATTTCGGGTTCTACCTCAGTTTCTTCCCGCAGCTCGTGGCCGGGCCTATCGTGAGGGCGGATGAATTCATCCCGCAGCTCCGCAAGCCGTTCTTCCTGACCCGCAGGCAGTTCGGAATAGCTATCTTCTGGATTCTGAACGGTTTAGCCAAGAAGTTGATAATGAGCGATTTCATCGCTATCAGCCTGTGCGACAGGGTGTTCGAGAATCCGACACTTTACACCGGATTCGAGAATCTTCTCGCGATGTTCTGCTATTCCCTGCAGATATATGCTGATTTCTCCGGCTATACCGACATCGCAATCGGTACGGCGATGCTGATGGGTTTCTACCTTCCGAAGAACTTCAACTCTCCGTACAAGGCCACCAACATGTCTGTATTCTGGAAGAGATGGCACATATCCCTTTCCAGGTGGCTGAAGGATTATCTTTATATCCCTCTGGGTGGCAACCGCAAGGGTACGGTCTGGTCTTATCTGATCCTGGTCTGCACAGGATTCCTGGCTTCCGCGCTGAACAAGAGCTGGTGGATGCTCTGGGCGACGCTCGCCCTTACGGCGGTACTGGCTTTCTTCATCATATTCGTTAAGAAGAGCCGGAAGGAACTGGTGTCGGACGTCAACAGGATGGACACCATGCTACTGGGAGGCCTTTGGCACGGGGCAAGCTGGAATTTCATGATCTGGGGCGGCCTGAACGGACTGGGGATGATAATCTACCGCTTCTGGAGCAAGTGCAACGTCTATGTCCGTGCAGCGCTGACAGCGGTGGTCTCCGGAATCCTGTACTTCCTGGCGACCAACTATCCTTCTCCGGCTTTCAACCTGTTCCTGGTGTGGATCCTGGTCATCTTCGCAGGGTCCCTTATACACATGCTTTACCACTCCTGCGGATTCAAGGCCGGATTCAAGTGGCTGGCAAACGCCTGGGCTGTTTTCAACACGTTCGTGTTCTTTACATTCACGATGATGTTCTTCCGGAGCGGGTCCAACATCGACCCGGCCGAGGCCAATGCGAAGGCATGGGAGAACGCCCGGAACATCATCGCCCGGATAGGAGGACCGTGGGACCTGAGCCTTATCCCGAAGATAGCCGCCCAGCACAGGGTCGCCATCATCCTCTTCATCGTCGGAATGCTCATCCACTGGCTTCCGGACCGCTTCAAGCGGCGCTACCGCATCTGGTTTGCGAATATGCCGCTTCCTCTGATGGTCCTGGTCTGCGCACTGGCGGTATTCATCATCTGCCAGTTCCTGACCGCCGACCTCCAAAGTTTCATATATTTCCAATTCTGACAACTGTATGAAAAGAACGATCATACTTACACTGCTGTCGCTTGCATGTTCCTTTTCGAACGGGCAGACCAGGCTCGTCGCAGACTTTCCTTCCGGCAGCGCCCCGGGGCAAGTCATAGTCCAGGTTTACGACGGCGAAAGGCGGGATACAGTGATATACGTTCCCGTAGTGGACGGCAAGGTGGATGTCACCTTCCCTTCGGACAAGACCCGTCGGGGAACTTTCGGGCTTGGCAGTTCCGCCCATTTCATCTTCGAGCCGGGTACCCTGACCTTCTTCATCGATGAATATGACGTGATGCGGGTCAAGGCCTTCGAGGGTTCCCTGACCGACAGGCTTTCTGCCGAAACGGCGTTCCGCTGGAAGATGACCAAGGCCTTGAGCGACAAGCTCCACGAACTGGGAGTGGATACCGCCCTGGATGACGCCAGGAAGGAAGAGTTGTTCCAGGAGTTCTACGCACAGCAGCGGGAAACGATCAGGGACTATTATCTTTCCCTGTTAGACAAGAATCGCGACAACTATTTGGGAATCAAGGCGATATCATCACTTCAGCCCATCTATTCCGGGAGGCCGGAGGTTCTCGATTCCTTGATGGCCAAGCTTTCGGAAGAAGCGCAGGAATGCAGCTACATCGTGAGTTTCAGGGAAGCGAACAAGACCAGGATAGCTACCGCGGAAGGCCGCATGTTCACCGATTTCGAGGTGAGGCAGCCGGACGGGACGGTCCGCCGCCTTTCCGATTTCGTCGGCAAGGGAAAGTATATCCTCGTGGATTTCTGGGCTTCCTGGTGCGGCCCGTGCAGGGAAGAGATTCCTCACCTCAAGGAGGTCTGGAACGAGTTCAAGGGTGATCGTTTCGATATCCTCGGAGTCGCTTCATGGGACCGTCCGGCAAGTACCATGGCAGCCATCAAGGAATTGGGCATACCTTGGGACCAGATACTTGACGCCCAGCAGGAGGTGACGTCACTGTACGGGATTGAAGGTATACCGCACATCATCCTGTTCGCTCCTGACGGAACGATACTCAAACGCAATCTCAGAGGAGAAGGTATAAGGAAAGCCGTCGCCGGTTGCCTCAGCGACTGACGGTCACAGAGACGCTGTTCTCCCCGGCTGCCCTGATATCGGAAGCAAGGGATTCTGCTTCGGCTTTTACGTCGAACGGCCCGACTTTGAATATCACCGCACCGTTGTCAACGGTCTTGATGAGATCCTGTCCGGAATAATCGTGTATCCTCGCTATGACTTCCTCAGGGAGGGACTGGCCGTTCTCCGGATATATGACCACGATGTAAACCGAAAGTTCCGATTCCAGGTTCCTGGCCTTGGAAACACCGATGGACTGTCCGTTGCTGAAGGCGATGATCTCGGCGTTGCGGAAGCCTCTGCTCTTGACCTTGTTGATGTTCGAGAGGGCGTCCCTGTATGAATTGAACAACCCTGCGGCATAACTGTAACCGGAAGAAGTCTTTCTTTCATAAACCGGACTCAGTCCTTTAAGGTCAGCCAGGGAAGCCTTCCTTGGCTGGCTGAACATCTTGATCTGGTAAACCAATCCGTCCGGCAGGGTGTTGCTGTCGGCGAAACGGGCCTCGTTGAGGATCTTGAAAGAATAGTTGATCTTCGGTTTCGTGCTGCTCATCCTGAGCTGGAGCTTCGGACCCATTTCGCGTCTGGTGAATTCGAAATGCGAAGTGTTTCCGCCGTCAGTCCGATCGGCTTCGGCCTCAAGTTTCCTCTCATCCGGGACAATGCCCTTTGACAGGAATTCCATTTCGATTTCCTGAAGCTGGCCGACTGCTTTCTGAAGGGCCTCGTTGAGGGCCGGCAGCTCTTCCTCCCTTGAAGCGATGATATCGGCAATGTTCTCCTTCCTCTCCGGATCGGCCGTGGCCATCATCGTCCTGAGCTCATCCATATGCTTCCTGTAAGCCGATAGGGAGTCTCGCAAAGCCCGGACTTCCTTCAGCTTGGCGACATATCTCCGGGTACTTTCGTTCTGCGGTTCCGTGCCTTGCCCGCCAGCATCTTCTTCCTCTGTCCCTTCGTGAATCACTTCCAGGGCGGCAAGTTGGCGGAGTTCATTCACGTCATCTATCGACTTCCTGACAGGAACCTCGTCATATTCAAGAACATAGATACATACGCTGTCCTTCGGGCAATCGCGGTTGGAGGCGAAGAGGGAATATTTCCCGTCTTCGGAATTCATGAACAGCAGGTCATCGTATGGCGAGGAATACGGGAAGCCCATGTTCACTGGCACGTCCCAATCCTTGGTGTCCTTGTTCCAGTGCGAAACGTAGAGATCGTAACCTCCCATTCCGTAGAGGCCCTTCGAAGCGAAATAGAGGGTCTGGCCGTCGGCCGACAGCATCGGGTAGATTTCGTCGGATGCGCTTGTCAGCCGTTCTCCGATCAGCGCCGGCGCTGACCAGAGATCTCCGTCGAGGGTGGTCTTGTAGATGTTGCGGATGCCGTCGTCGTCGTTTGCCGAATAGTAGATCTCGCTGGCGTTGTCAGGAATATATACAGCCCTGGCCATCAAGTGTTTCCCGGTTGAATCCAGTTGGTTCGGAGTAGGTCTCCAGCTTCCTTCCGGAAGCGGATAGTAGAGGAAGAAATCCTTCAGGGAGACAACCTTCCTGGCGATGACCGCAGGCTGGCTGCAGTAGCCCATCATGCTAAGGCCGTTCTGGGCCAGGATGAGAGGTTCTTCGTACCTGGAGCGTGCAGTGGAATCCAGCCGTATCGCTTTCTGGCAGAATTCGAGGGCTGCCGGGAAGTCGTAGGCCATCCTGGCGGAATCGGAAAGGGCCAACAGTCTTTTCTGGGTGGTCTGGGCATATGTTCCGACACAGGTCAGGACCGCTGCAAGCAAGGCGGAAATGCTTAAGGATAGCTTCTTTCTCATCTCGAAAAATCGCAGTCAATGCATCTGCAAAAATAAGAAATACTTGGCAGATAATTTCTTTCTAAGAAAAAAATGCTAAATTTGTACCCTTATTTTTATGCGAAGTAACTAAAACAATAAAAAATAAAAGTAAAAAGTTATGCAAAGTAAAGGTTGGATCAGGCTCGTCGCCATTCTGCTTGCGATTGCTTCCCTCTGGCAGCTTTCTTTCACTGCAGTGACAGCCATCCAGGAAAAGAAGGCGGAGAAGTTCGCGGAAAAGGCAGCCGTCGCAGCCCAGGAAGCCGCAGCTTTCGCCCAGATCCCTGTCGAGAATCAGGCATATTACCTGGATTCTATCAGGAAAGAACAGAACAGGGTCTACATCGATTCGATTTCAAACAAGAAGGTTTATCTCTGGAACACCTACAAGGATTGCAAAACCCAGGAAATCAACCTCGGTCTTGACCTCAAGGGCGGTATGAACGTCATGCTGCAGGTGCAGCTCCAGGACCTCGTGAAGGCTCTCTCCGGAGACAACATGAATCCTGAGTTCCAGAAGGCCCTCGCTCTCGCCAAGGAGCGCAGCGTCAACTCCAGGGACGATTATATAACCCTCTTCGCCAACGCTTGGAAGGAAGTTTCCAACGGCCAGAGGCTTGCCCAGATCTTCGGAACCTACGAGATGAAGGACAAGGTAAAGCCGGAGTCCACCGATGCCGAAGTCATCAACGTCATCCGCGAGGAGGCTGAGAGTGCCGTTGCGAACTCTTTCAACGTGCTTCGTAACCGTATCGACCGTTTCGGTGTCACCCAGCCTTCCATCCAGAAGCTTGGAAACAGCGGAAGGATCCTCGTCGAGCTCCCTGGTGTAAAGGAGCCTGAGCGTGTGAGGAAGCTCCTCCAGGGTACCGCATCCCTCGAATTCTGGGAGACATTCACCAATCAGGAGGTTTCCGGATATCTTGCAGAGGCCAATGCCAAGCTCGCCCAGATCCTCGTTGAAGATCCAGCCGACACGGCAGCCGCTCCTGTAGCAGAACCTGCAGCCGAACCGGCTCCTGCAACTGAAGGTACCGACTCCCTGTTGAACGCCGAAATCGCGCAGAACCGTACCAACAGCGAGGAACTTGAGGCTTACAAGAAGCAGAATCCTCTCTTCGCCCTCCTTACCCCGGCTCAGTACAACGGAAGTGCTTGCATCGGTTACGCATCTGCAATCGACACGGCCAAGATCAACAAGTATCTGGCTATGCCTCAGGTCGCTGAGATATTCCCTTCAGAATTCAGGCCTATGTGGACGGTCAAGCCATCAGAGGCTATCGATTCCGACAACATCTTCGAACTCGTCGCCATCAAGTCCACTTCACGTGACGGAAGGGCCAAGCTTGACGGTGGTGTCGTTACCGATGCCCGCGTGGTTTACGACCATGGTTCCAACGGTGAGCCGTCCGTTTCGATGAGCATGAACGCCGAAGGTGCCAACGTTTGGGCCCGCATGACCGGTGACAACGTAGGACGCCAGATCGCCATCGTCCTCGATGGTATGGTGTATTCCTATCCTAACGTCAACAGCCCTATCACCGGAGGTCAGTCTTCCATTACCGGTCACTTCACTCCGGAAGAGGCTACCGACCTTGTAAACGTCCTCAAGTCCGGTAAGCTTCCTGCCCCTGCAACCATCATCCAGGAGCAGGTCGTGGGACCATCCCTCGGTGCGAAGTCCATCAGGGCAGGTATGATTTCCTTCCTGATCGCCTTCCTGCTCGTCCTCCTTTACATGATATTCTTCTATCAGGGAGCAGGACTTGCAGCTGACTGCGCTCTTCTGTGCAACGTGCTTCTCCTCTTCGGAGTCCTCGTTTCATTCGGAGCCGTCCTGACACTGCCTGGTATTGCCGGTCTCGTCCTGACCATGGGTATGGCAGTGGATGCGAACGTGATTATTTATGAGCGTATCAAGGAAGAGCTTGCGGCAGGCAAGGGTCTGAGCAAGGCTGTCGCCGATGGTTACAAGAATGCATATTCAGCCATCATCGACGGTCAGGTGACCACCCTCCTCACCGGTATCGTGCTCTTCATCTTCGGTTCGGGTCCTGTCCAGGGCTTCGCCACGACCTTGATCATCGGTATCATCACTTCCGTCCTCACTTCCATCTTCATCACCCGTCTGATCTTCGACGACCGCATCAAGAAGGGCAAGAACATCACCTTCGAGAACAAGCTGACGAAGAACTTCCTGAAGAACACCCACTTCGACTTCATCGGAGCCCGCAAGTGGTCCTATATCATTTCAGGTATCCTGATCCTCATCTCCCTGGTTTCCATCTTCACCAAGGGCTTCTCCTATGGTGTAGACTTCACCGGAGGCCGTACCTATGTCGTCCGTTTCGACAAGCCTGTGACCGCTGAGCAGATCCGCGAGGCAGCCATCGCAGAGTTCGACGGAGCTGTCGAGGTCAAGCAGTTCGGTGGTGAGAGCCAGATGAAGATCACGACCCAGTACAAGAACGACGAAGAGTCTTCAGACGTCGATGCAGAAGTCGAGGGCAAGCTCTACAAGGCTCTCCTCCCTTACTTCGAGGACCAGAGCCTGACTCTCGATGAATTCAAGTCCTCTCTCGGCAACGCGAACGGTATCATCTCATCCGACAAGGTTGGTCCTACCATCGCGAACGACATCAAGAGGGACGCCGTGATCGCCGTTATCATCGCCCTCCTGGTTATCTTCGCATACATCGCGTTCAGGTTCAAGGGCTGGACCTGGGGTCTCGGTGGTGTGGTATCCCTTGCGCATACCGCCATCATCGTCATCGGTTTCTTCTCACTGTTCTCCGGTATCCTGCCGTTCAACCTCGACGTTGACCAGACGTTCATCGCGGCTATCCTGACCATCATCGGTTACGCCATCAACGATAACGTGGTTATCTTCGACCGTATCCGTGAATACAGGCAGAACCATCCGAACACCGACCTCAAGACCAACACCAACCTGGCTCTCAATGCGACCCTGACACGTACGGTCAACACTTCCATCTCGACCCTCGTGACCATGCTCGCAATCGCCATCTTCGGTGGTGAGTCCATCAGGGGTCTTGCAGTCGCCCTCATCCTCGGTATCCTGATCGGAACATATGCTTCGATCTTCATCGGTACCCCTGTGATGTACGACGCAACCGTTTCCGCCCAGAAGCGTCAGGCCGAGAAGGCTGTCAAGGGTGGCAAGTCTTCCAAGAAGTAATTCTGGATACATACATAAGAATGGCAGAAGGTGGCTGAGTCGGCCACCTTCTGCTTTTTCATATTTGCTTATGAATGATATTAGAAGTACATTTGCATAATATAATTAATAACACAAAAACTGATTTTACTTACTGATAGTTATGAGCGAAGAGAAATTCAGGATCGAATCCGACCTGCTCGGCGAACTCCAGGTTCCAGCCGATGCGTATTATGGTGTGCAGACCCAGAGGGCCCTCAACAATTACAAGATTTCCACCACCAGGATGCGCGATTATCCGGAGTATGTCATAGCGATGGCTTGCATCAAGCTGGCTGCCGCCCAGACCAACAAGGAACTCGGTGCCCTTGACCCGGAAATCGCCGATGCCATCATCGCTGCATGCCGTGAGATCATCGACGGTAAGCTCCATGACCAGTTCCCGGTGGACATGATGCAGGGAGGAGCCGGTACTTCCGTGAATATGAATGCGAACGAGGTCATCGCGAACCGCGCCCTTGAAATAATGGGACACAACAAGGGTGAGTACCAGTTCTGCTCTCCTAACGACCATGTCAACTGCGCTCAATCCACGAATGATGCATATCCTTCAGCATTCCGTTATGCTTTCATCAGGATGAACAGGAAGCTCGAGAAGAGCCTGCAGGACCTGATCGATTCCTTCAGGAAGAAAGGAAATGAGTTCGCAGACGTGATCAAGATGGGACGTACACAGCTTCAGGATGCCGTTCCTATGACTTCCGGCCAGGAGTTCCATGCATATGCAACCAACCTTTCCGAAGAGATCCAGAACCTCGAGAGGAACGTCAACCTCCTCTATGAAATCAACATGGGTGGTACTGCCATCGGTACCGGACTGAATGCCAAGCCGGGCTTTGCCGAGCTTTGCGCCAGGAAGATGACGGAACTCACCGGGGAGAAGTTCATCGCAGCTCCGGATCTTGTCGAAGCTACGCCTGACACCGGTGCATATGTAAGCTATTCGGGTGCCCTGAAGAGGCTTGCAGTCAAGCTTTCCAAGATTTGCAACGACCTGCGTCTGCTGACTTCCGGTCCTCGTTGCGGTCTGAAGGAGATCAACCTTCCTCCAAAGGCTCCGGGATCTTCAATCATGCCTGGAAAGGTCAATCCTGTCATCCCTGAGGTTACAAACCAGGTCTGCTTCAAGGTGATCGGTAATGACATGACCGTTTCATTCGCGGCCGAGGCCGGCCAGCTCCAGCTCAACGTGATGGAGCCGGTCATCGCAGAATCCATCATGGAAAGCATCACCTGGCTGACCAATGTTATGAATACCCTCCGTACTGAGTGCATCGACGGTATCACGGTCAACAGGGAGCGTTGCTTCGACATGGTGAAGAACAGTATCGGAATAGTGACTGCCCTGAACCCGATCATCGGATACAAGGCCAGCACCAAGGTTGCCAAGGAGGCCCTGGAGACCAACCGTTCGGTCTATGACATCGTCCTTGAGCACGGCATCCTCACCCAGGAGCAGCTCGATGAAGCCCTCGACCCGAAGAACATGATCCGTTAGGTCTTTTTGCAATTAATGAATAAGAGGTCAGCCAATCAGGCCGGCCTCTTTTTGTATAGTTTCACGAATAACCTTTTATTCTTTGTGGCTGGGGTTGTACCTGAGAGAACTACGCTCACTTCGTTCGCTCCGGCCCCTCCCACAATCTACGGCGTCCCGCCAAAGCGGAACTTGTATCTTGCGGGCCCCGCCCCCTGCCCCTGTCCGGGGGTGGACAGGTCTCTCAGGTGCAACCCCAGCCACCAAAGATACACGTAGTTCCGTCAGTATCTCTGGCTTCCTAGCTCCCGGACTATTCCTGTCCTGCTTTGGCGAAGGCTTTCTGGGAGAAGAACATCACGATGGCGAGGAGGATGAAGAGGCCGATGGAGCCGGCTAGGAAGGCGAAGTCTCCCATCTTGAGGAGTACGAATATATAGGCGTACAGCAAGGTGGCAAGGCCGCCAAGGGCAAGGGAATCCTTCCACGAACCAAGGACTGATTTCATATAGAGGACCATCAGCACGATAGTCATCGCCGCTGCGATCAGGAAAGCCCAGCCGAAGCCGATGTGCTCCGAGAAAGAGAACAGAAGGGTGTAGAATATCACAAGGTCAGCTCCTGTCAGGATATACTGCAGGTAGTTGACCTTTTTCCCTGTCCATATCTCCATCAGGAAGATTGCCAGCATCGTGATCAGGATGATGAGAAGGGCATATTTGCAAGCCCTTTCCGAAAGTCTGTATTGCGATACGGAATCGATGAGCCCGACACCCGACAGCGAAGACCCCGTGAGACTGTGGACATTGCTTGTCTCGCAGACTTGAGGGTAGTCCCTGTTGAGCGCGTTCACCTTCCACACTGCAGAGAATCCGTTGTCGTCCACGTTCCTTTCTGAAGGCAGGAAAGCACCGGAGAAGGAAGGATCCGGCCAGTCGGAGGTCATCTTGACAACGTTGGTCTCTCCGACAGGTGCCACATTGAAGGAAGCCGCTCCCTTGAGGTTCAGCACCAAGGAATATTCGATGGAATCCTTTCCGTTCAGCAAGCCTTCCGGAATCAACGCCACCAGTTCGGGATTCTGGTTGCTCATCCTGTCCGTTTTCACTCTGTTGGAGAACTTCAGGCTCTGTCCTCCAAGCAGGATATCTGCCTGGTCTTCAAGGCCTTTGAGGTCTCCAAGGCTCAGGCAGAGCCGAGCCTCGGTGTCAGGAGTCAGGAAATTGCCGACCTCTTCTCCGAAAGTGAAAGCGCCGCCGGCCTTGACGTTGCTTCTGTACACAGGGACCTTGAATATTCCCCTTTTCAAAGTTGACGAAGTGAGATCGATGTCGGCATTGAATGATTCCGGGAAAACGCACAGGTATTTCTTCTGTTCTTCCTTCTGGTTGATCACTGTTTTGCTAAACTCGATGTAAGGCCCTGTGATGAATTGGCGTCCTCCCCATGAGGAACCAACTTCGGAGATGGCTTCATCCGCCGTATGCGAACGGCTCCGTATGGTATCCTTCAGAAAGGATACAGGAATGAGGAGGAGCAGGGACAGTCCTGCCACGAAGAGGAGTTTCAGGGCTTGCCTGCCCTGGAATTTGTTTGTTTCCATTTCGCCTTATTTATTGGTATCTTTGCTAATGCAACCAAAATCGAGCCATATGCGAAACGGAATCCTTTACATTGTGACCATCGCCCTGTGCCTTGCTGGCTGCCAGACCGCCAGGCATTCGACAGCAACCATCAATGCGGGAACCTTCAATCTCCGTTGTGAGAACAAGGGAGATTCCCTGAACGGGAACGGGTGGGGAAGGAGGTGTCCGGTTATGGCCTCGCTCATCAAGTTCCATGATTTCGAAATATTCGGAACCCAGGAGGCGAGCAAGAGGGGTCTTGAGCAGATGCGTTCCATGCTTCCGGGATTCGATTACATAGGTGTAGGAAGGGAAGATGGCAAGACGAAAGGAGAGCATGCGGCGATTTTCTACCGCACGGACCTGTTCGAACTGCGTGACAGCGGAAACTTCTGGCTTTCAGAGACTCCCGAGGTCCCGAGCGTGGGATGGGATGCTGCCCTTCCGAGAATATGCACCTGGGGGCGCTTCAAGGTGAAGGCCACAGGCCAGGAGTTCTGCTATTTCAACCTGCATATGGACCATGTGGGAGTGCAGGCCCGGATGGAAAGTGCGAAGCTGGTGGTGCGGAAGGTCCGTGAGACAAGCCATGGGCTGCCGGTAATCCTGACGGGCGATTTCAATGTGGACCAGACCAATTCAATATATTCGGAAATAGTTGGAAGCGAGGAACTTCAGGACAGCTATGAGACTTGCGAACTGCGGTACGCCTGGGACGGGACTCCGAACAACTTCAACCCTTCGAGTTTCACCTCGAGCCGCCTGGACCACGTGTTCGTTTCGCCGGAGACCAGGGTGATCCGGTACGGAGTCCTCACCGACACTTACCGCACGATGACTGAAGAGGCGGCCAAGTACAAGGACGGCAACTTCCCGAGGGAGGTGTCGTTCCAGGCTTATGAGGCCCGCACTCCTTCAGACCATTTCCCTGTAAAGGCAGTCATAGAACTGAACGGGAAGAAGGAGAAGCCGGCCATCGGAAAGAAGACTCTCGATCCTGACGGCTGGGCGCCTTCTGTCTATGCCGGCCTCACGGAAATGATAGCCAGGGTCGGGAATACATCGCGGGACTATGATCCTTCCTGCAAGCCCTATGCAGTGTTCGATTTCGATAATACTACCATTATTGGCGACATCGAGCACGCCTTGTTCAACTACAAGATCGAGAAACTGAAATACCGCACAGTTCCGGACGAGATGTTCTCCCTCCTGACAAGCAGCCTTCCGAGTGCGGACTTCCTTCTGGATATGGGGGGAGGACGAAAAGTGCCCGTCAGGGCTCTGGTAAACGACATCGTTTCCGACTACAGGTTCCTTTTCGGGAAACCGCTCGAGGAAGTGGAAGGTACTTTGGAATATTTGGATTTCAGGGCAAAATTGAAGGCGATGTATTACGCATTGGTCAGGACTATCTCTTACGAGAACACAGCACTGTGGCTGAAGAGACTGCAGACCGAGGGAATGACAGTTGAGGAGTTCAAGGCCCTGGTGCGTGAATCTACGGCATATTCCTTCACCAAGGGAGGCAACGCGCCGAAGACCTGGACGAGTCCCGTGATGGGTGAAGCCGGATATGTCACCGTGACCACCGAATACGGCCTTGGTATCTCCAAGAATATGAAAGACTTGTATGCCAAGTTGGAAGCCAACGGAATCGTTCCTTATATATGCACGGCGTCGATTGAAGAAAATGTCACGGCTGTCGCCTGTGACGGCTCGCTCGGGATAAAGGTTCCTGAGGAAAGGATATTCGGAGTCAAATTGCTGAAGGATGCTTCCGGACGTTTCACGGATGAGTACGACCCGGAATGGGTCCTGACTGCAGGCGCCGGAAAGACAGAGACCATCCTCAAGAGGATCGCTCCGTTGCACGGAGGGAAGGGGCCTGTCCTTGTCGGCGGGGACAGCAACGGCGATTATGAAATGCTTACTGATTTCCCGGATATGCAGTGCGGGCTCATCATCAACCTGGACAGGACGGATCCTATACGTTCTCTCTACAACCAGCAACCGCGGTATCTGCTCCAGGGCCGTGACGCTGCGCATAGCCGTTTCGTTCCTAATTCGGAAAGCCGGGACAGGAAGATGGTCATGGCCCGTTTCGTTCCTGAAAGGGAGGATGACTTCATATTCGAGAACAACCTGTCCTGCGGCAGGATCTATGGTAAATCCCTGGAGAACAGCATCATATCTCCGGGAGTCGACATCTGGGTGAAGACCCCTGGAGGCCTGGTAGCCGACGGCCGGTATGCGGGGACGCATGAAGGCAGGTCTTTCCACAAGGACTGGGGCAACGGCAAGGACTGCTACCAGGTAGGGATATCCCTCGGCGGCGGTGCTTCAGCCCCTATGGTGGGAGGCAACCTGGCATTCCCTGCCACCAACTACCGCTCATACGAGGTACTCGAGGACAATCCTGAAAAGGTCGTATTCGTGCTTCATTATCCTGAGTGGGAGGCCGGCGGAGGCAGGATCGCCATCGACAAGAAGGTCACCGTGGTGCCGAACACGTATTTCTTCAAGGCGGAAGACACCTATACCTTCTCCGGTTTTCCGGGAGATACCCTTTCCATAGCTGCTGGAATATCCCTCCACAAGGATCTCGGTACCGTGGCTTCTGAATATTCCGATTCCAGGAGCTGCGCAATCTGGGAGAAAGCGTCCGACCAGGCGCAGGAAAAGGAGGACGGGATGATAGGAGTTGCAGTCGTGATGCCTGATGCCGGATGGGTCGGGACGACCGCAGACGGATCACACCTGGTCTGTACCAGGACCATCCGCAGCGGCGAGACCGTCACCTACTGGTTCGGGAACTGCTGGAGCAAGGGCAGCATCAAGACTCCTGCGAAGTGGTTCCATCTGACAGCCAATCTTTTGCCCGAATAAAAAGAAAGTCCTATATTTGAGAATCAAAACCTTGTTGACGTTATGAAAAAATTAGGATCATTGGCGTGTGCCTTCATTCTCTGCGCGTCCTGTCTGGTGATGTTCGACTCCTGCAAGGGAAAGACAGCCAAGACCGCTGAGGCGGACATCGAGGAGCAGGAATCCATCTTCAACGTGATTGACAAGTACGTTGCCGAAGAATTCGGCAGCCAGTATTCACAGGGCGACCACTGTATCCCGAGCCCGCTGATCCTGGAAGTTGACGAGTCCGATCCCGGAGACATCAAGGTATGGGGAGATTTCCGCGTTTACAATTACGTCCAGTCCGGGGACACTCTCAAGACCGTTTCCGGAGGCAGCCACCCTGGACTCCTTCATCTCAAGGAGGTCGATGGCAAATTTGAAGTGACCGATTTCAATGCCGTAGCTGACGGCGCCGACAATATCCCTTCGGCCGAAAGGATATTCAAAGACAAGTTCGACGCTTTCCAGAAGATGGTATCGGATGAAGCGGACCGGGAGGAGGTCAGGAACAGGGCTATCGCGGCCTATGCCCTGAAGCACGACCTCGACGTCACTGTCTATCAGGATTTCGGATGGGATCCGGAGGAGATAATCTTTGATTGATCAGGGGTCCAGAACCTTGATTTTCACATTCTTGTACCAGGCCTCGTCACCGTGGTCCTGGAGAAGTATATGGCCGGTTTCGAAGTTCCCGAAATTCGGCCATACCTTGTATTTGCTGTAGGCTACAAGGGCATTCCACATCTGGTTGCCGCGCTCATATTCCAGCAGTTTGACTCCGTTCAGCCAGTGCTCCACGTGGTTGCCGCAAACGACTATCATTCCCTGGTTGAAGGCCCTCATCACGAAAGGCTTGTCTTCAGGTGCCGGAATCAGGTCGTACAGTGCGCCCAGCCGCCGGTTGCCGTTCACTCCCAGTTTGGCATCCGGATGGTGTTCATCGTCAAGCACTTGGAATTCACAGCCGATCTCAGACCCGATCCCGGTGTTGGTGCCCTTCTGTACGAAATACTTCACTCCGCTGTTCGAAGCCTTGAATATCCTGAAATCGAACTTGAGGATGAAGTTCTTGTAAGGGACGTCGGTGATGATATCCCCGCCCATGTCCTTGGCGTTGTAGCCGCCTTCTTCTCCATTGGTCCTGTGGACCATCAGCAGCCCGTCGGCGATTTCCCAGCTCTTTTTAGGGAATCCTTCATATTTCGCGCTCGTCCAGCCCTTCGAGGTCTTTCCGTCGAACAGTAGTCTCCAGCCGTCGGCTTCCTCCTCCGGGGTAAGGATATTGAAGGAAGTGTTGAACAGAGGCGCGCATCCTTCTTCCGGAGTGATGAAGGACGCCACGTCCTTGGTCATTATGCGGATGTTCCGCCAGGATATTTCCTGGCCCTTCCTGGTTTCGTCATCTCCTATATTGTGGACCTGCAAGGCGATGAATCCGGAAGCTCTTCCATCGTCAAATATATTGGCGCACGGGACTCCGTTGAGGAAGGTCCGTATCCTGTTCCCAAGGCATTCTACCCTGGCTTTGTTCCATTCCCCTGCCTTGAATGCGGTCTTTGCGGGGCGGTTGAATTCCAGGGGATATATCCAGGCGCGCATCTTTTCGTTGCCTTCGTCGTAGATTCCGCCGGACCAGCCCCGGTCGGAAGGGTCTATCTCAAATTGATATCCCCTGACCCTGCCGTTGTCCACGTCTTTCTCGCTTACGCTTCGGAACTGGACTCCGGAGTTCATCCCGGGAGCCACCTTGAAATCGAATTCCAGGATGAAGTCGCCGTAGTCCTTCCTGGTCACGAGGAAGGAATTCGGAGTATTGCAGACCGTGGTTCCTTTGATGGTACCATCGACCACCGAAAACTTCGCTTTGCCTCCCAGTTGTTTCCAACCCTTGAGGTTGCGTCCGTTGAAGAGGTCGGTCCATTCCTGGGCACCGGCCAGTTGGAAGGTTCCGGCAATAAGCAGGATGGAGAGCAGGAACTTTTTCATATTCAATAATTTACAATTCATAAAGATACTCCCAGCCGCTGCGAGGTGGTACACCTGTGAGCATCGCATCGGCAAACTTGTTGTTGGTTATCCTCTTGGTCACAGGGTCGAAGAAGAGCCTGGTATTGAGTCTCTGTGCGATGACTCCCAGGCTGAACACCTGGTTGAGGACGCCGTTGATCTCGAAAGGAGACCGGGTCTTTTCCTCTCCGCGGATCGCTTTCAGGAAGTTCTCGTAATGGTTGGAAGGGCTCTTAGGCACCTCCGGAAGCTTGCTTTCCATCTCCTTTGCCTTGGATTCCGGGATTATCGACAGGGTGGAGCCGTGGCTGCCTCCCTTGAACGTGAGGTCCCGGGAATATATGATCTTGCCCGGATTCAGCTTCTCATCCTTGTAATCACCCTGGTTTGTGGAAGGGATGTCCGACACGAACTGGGACTTGCCGAATCCTTCCGGGATCGGAGGGAAGTTGGTCACGCCGTCGTACCAGGTAAGGTCCACCGGAGGCATCTCTCCCCGCGGTCCGAAACGGTAGAAAATGGTCGATGAATATGGGAAGAAGAAATCGTTATGGCCTTCAGCTTTCTTCATCTCGATCTCATAAGGCAGGCCTAGTTCAAGGAATTCGTGGGCGGTATCGATAAGGTGTGCTCCCCAGTCTCCGAGGGCACCCATACCCAGGTCGTACCAGCACCTCCAGTTGCCCTGGTGGAACTGGGCGTTGTAGTCGTGCCAAGGTGTAGGACCGAGCCAGGCGTCCCAGTTCATATTCTTTGGAAGCGGCTCTGCATCAGGGAATTTCTTGATATTGGAATCGAAACTGTGCCAGCGGCGGGCACTGTTCATATGGACATCGATCCGGGTGACGTCCTTGATGATTCCGGCGTCCTTCCATGTCTTGAACTGGTAGTAGTTTGCATCGGAATGACCCTGGTTGCCTACCTGTGTCGCAAGGTTCGGACGCTTCCTGGCGGCCGCCATCATCAGTTCGGCTTCGAAGAAGGTGCGGCACATCGGCTTTTCCAGATAGATGTGCTTGCCCTGGCTGAGCGCGAGCATAGCGATGGCGAAATGGGAATGGTCCGGAGTCGATACGCACACAGCCTCGAATCCGTTGCTGAATTTGTCGAACAGCTCCCTCCAGTCATTGAACCTCCTGGCTTTCGGAAAGCTCTCGAGGGCCCATTTGCACTGCCCTCCATCCAGGTCCACGTCACACAGGGCGGTTATTTCCACCAGCCCGGTCTTTACGAATTGCTTGATGTTCTGCTCCCCGCGGTTGCCTATACCGATGCAGGCCAGCTTGACCTTCTGGGCCTCAGGGGTGGTTTTGCCTATCTTTTCGAAGAGGCTCTTAGCCTCACCCTTTCCGACGCCTGCCACCATGGAGGCGGTGGCGAGGGTCGATGCCTTTATGAAATTCCTTCTCGAAACCATTGTCGATGATTATGTTAGTGTCTGATAAATATACGGTTAAATCCTGAAATCCGCCAATATGAAATAGTGGTCGCTGGGATACATATTGCCCTTATGGTCCTTCACGATCTCCGCGTAAGTCGTTTCAACCGGCCCTCGGTGGAAGATGAAATCGATCCTCCGACCCTTCCCACGGGCTTCTCCCAGGAAATTGTGGCACGTGAATCCGGCTTCTTCCTTCCCGTGTATATCCTCGTACATCTCGCTCCAGTCTTCGTCCGAATGGATATACTGGATCGGAGCATTCTTGATTCCGGAATTGAAATCTCCGCACAGAATCTGAGGCATATCCTTGGAATACTGGCCGCATTCCTCGACTATCATCTTCATTTGCTCCAGCCTGGCCTGGTCACTCTTGTGGTCGAGATGGGTATTGACCACCCGGAATTCCTTGCCGGTTTTCTTGTCCCTGATCCTCACCCAGTTGCAATGCCTTGCGCGGTTGGTCCCCCAGGACATCGATCCGGCTATGGTCGGGGTCTCGGAGAGCCAGTAGCTGCCGGAGGAGACCCACTCGAAGCGGCTCTTCTTGAACAAAATCACGTTCTTGCCGATGAAGTGGTAGCCTTCAGTCCATGGATCCATCTCAGGGCCTTCGAACCCGAAATGGTAATAATCCTTTCCGAATTTCTTCAGGAACCAGGAATATGAGTCATATATGACTTCCTGGAGGCAGATGATATCCGGGTCCTTTCCCTTTATCGTACTGATACACAGGTCGCGGCGGTTCTCCCAGACTCTCTCGGGATACGGAGCGTCGTCTGCGAGTCCGGTGATCCTGATATTGCAAGACATTACACGGTAGTTGCCCGCGGGACGTTTCGCACCAAAGGCGGCCATCGGCAGCAAGACTGCCATAAGGCAGAGTATGATTATTCTTTTATTCATTGGAAACAATTTGATTGTCAGGTTGTTCCGGGCGCACCATCCGGGTCAGGATGATCGCGGCGATAAGGTGCAGGGTGCCCATCAGGATGAACAGCCACTTCCAGCTGCTCTCAGGTATGGAGCCCGTGAAGAGGTTGAAAACTACGCTGCCAAGGGCTCCTGCTCCGCAGGAAAGGCCCATCACCGTGGCGACATTTCCGATCGGGAAGGTCTCCGCCAGGACTACCGGCAGGGTGTAGAGCCAGCTCAGGCACATCACCGCCACGAGGCTGAATATTCCCGTAACAAGACCTACTTTCAAGCCGAAGCCGATGGATGAGGAATATATGAAAGGAACCAGCATGCACAGAGGGGCAATGAAGGCGATTATGACCATCATCCTCTTGCGGGCTTTAAGTGCCGGGAGGCCGCGTTTGATCATATTGTCAGACCAGGCGGAAGTAAGGATTCCGCCGATGGCTCCAACCAGGAACGGAATGCCTCCTATCCACTGGATCATATCGAGGGTCTGCTGTGTGGAAAGCCCCTGCGAAGCGCCCATGTTCCTCAGGAATCCGGGCAGCCAGAAGCAGCAGAAATACCACACAGGGTCGCTTACGAGACGTATGAGGATCCCTCCCCACAGCGTATGGGTACCGAATAGTTCCCTGAACTTGAATTTGGTTGAAGGAGAGGAGGTTCCGCTATCCTTGCCGACGGTCAGAGCCAGGATGTCCTCGGAAGGGGTCTTGTAAACGAACAGCCACACGGCCGCCAGGACCAGTCCGATGGCTCCCGAAATGAGGAATACATGCTGCCAGTTGCCGAGGAGCCTCATCAGCCATGCGATCAGCAGCGGGGCCACGACTGCTCCCAGCGAGCCTCCGACGGTACAGAGGCTGTTGGCCGTGGCCCTCTGCCGCTTCTCGAACCAGAGGGTGACTGCTACAAGCTGGCCGGCGAAGATCGTAGGTTCCGCGAGGCCGAGGATTCCCCTGCAGAGGGTGAATATCCCGACATTCGGCGCGAGGCCGCCTCCGATGCAGGCAAGGGACCATACTGTGATTCCTCCGAACAGGACTTTCTTCGGTCCGAAGCGGTCCACCAGCATCCCGGACAGGGGGTACATGACCGCATAGCAGATCAGGAATATGTTGACGATCCAGGCATATTCCATGTCGCCGATGCCGAAATGATTCAGGATTTCCGGTTTCAGGATGGAAAGCAGTTGCCTGTCAAGATAATTGCAGATGATAGCAAGGAACATTGTGGCAACGATGAACCACTTCCTTCTGGTTGGGCTATTGATCCTATTCATAATACAAATATCAGAATAAAAGTTTAAATTTGTTTCAGAGATCAACGCTTATGAAAATAAAGCTCGGACTTTTCGTTAAAGTACTCATTGCCATCTGTCTGGGAGCCCTGCTGGGACTCATAGCACCGGATGTGCTGGTACGCATATTCAAGACTTTCAATGTCTTGTTCGCCCAGTTCCTGAAGTTCATGATTCCGCTCCTGGTGCTTGGACTCGTTACGCCCGCGATAGCCAACATGGGGCGCAGTGCCGGAAAGATGCTCCTGATCGTGATCGCGATCGCATATCTGTCCACGATATGTTCCGGCTTCTTCGCGCATATTTGCGCCTCCAATGCGTTCCCGCACTACCTGAAGGCCGGAGAACTGAGCCAGGAGGCCGTTTCCGCGAAGGAATTCCTGCCGTACTTCGACATCAAGATTCCGCCTCTGTGCGACATCATGACCGCACTGGTCCTGTCTTTCATGGTAGGAATATGCATCATATTCACGAATGCGGAAGTCTTGAAGAAGGGTTGCGATGAGTTCGGGGCAATCGTCAAGCTTACGATCGAGAAGGCGATAATACCTCTGCTGCCGTGGTATATATTCACTATGATCTGCGAGATGAGCGCCAAGGGAGTGATCGCGGTGGTCCTGGGTTCCGGGGCCAAGGTGATCCTGACCGGCATCGTGCTGACCCTCATCTGGCTGGTCATCCAGTATTGCATCGCCGGTGCAATCGCCGGGAAGAATCCGTTCAAGTGCCTCTGGAACATGGTTCCGGCCTATCTGACGGCATTCTCGATCTGTTCTTCCTCCGCAGCTATCCCGGTTACTTCTTCCTGTGCCAAGAAGAACGGATTGAGCGACGACATCGTGGATTTCACGATTCCGCTCTGTTCTACCGTGCACATGTGCGGCTCGACCATCAAGCTGGCCGTTTCGGCAATCGCCGTGGCTTATATCTTCGGAGTCGACCTTCCTTTCCCGGTATATGCCCATTTCGTCCTGATGCAGGGGATAGCTGCCGTGGCGGCTCCCGGAGTGATGGGTGGAGTGCTGATGGCCTCCGTGGGTCTTCTGGAGTCGATAATGGGATTCACTCCTGACCAGACGGCATTGGTGATGACCCTTTATCTTGCTTTGGATGGCTACGGCCCCGGCTGTAACGTCACCGGTGACGGGGCGATCGCCATAGTGATAGATAAAATATTCAAGAAGAAATGAAAAAGATACTGTTTTCCGGCATCCTGCTGCTTCTGGCGGGGTTCTGCGCCGGGGCTTCTCCGATGAAAGCTCGGGTGATCCAGCCTTTGTTCGCCCAGGATGAGGCGGGTTTGGACAAGAGTTTCGAGTGGACTCTCCGAGAGCTCCGGAAATGCGATCCTTCGCTGGATATCGTGGTGCTTCCGGAATTCAGCGAAGTGCCCGGCAAGACCAGCAATGAAGGTTTCCTTGAGACCGTAGCCAAATACGGTCCGACCCTGCTGGAAACCTGCAGGGAGACAGCCCGGCGTTGCAGCACCCTCGTATTCGTCGGTGCGATAGATACTTCCTGTGAGAAGCCGCGCAACACCACATTCGTGTTCGGGCGTGACGGAGCCTTGCTTGGGAAATATTACAAAGAGCATCTGACGGCGGGCGAGTGGCAGAAATACGGGCTGGACAAGTCCTACACTGAAGAGTGGAGCCAGCCTTACCTGCTTGACATAGAGGGTGTCCGGTATATGTTCCTGACTTGCTACGATTTTTATTTCTATGAGAATTTCTCTTCGATTGCCCGCTGGAAGCCGGATGTGATCATCGGCTGTTCCCATCAGCGCAGCGATACCCACAGGGCACTTGATATAATCAATATGTTCTGTGCATACAACACGGGGGCATACCTGGTGCGTGCGTCTGTTTCAATGGGAAAGAAGTCGGAGCTCGGAGGCTGTTCATGCGTGGTGGCTCCGACCGGGGAGATCCTGGGCAACCTGTATTCTAAGATCAAGACGCTTGACGTGACCTTTGACCCGAAGGCTAAATACCTCAAGCCGGCCGGCTACGGCAATCCTCCCGCAATGCATTCGGAGTATATCGAAATCGGGCGAAGGCCGTGGAAATACCGTCCGGGCGGCAGTGCGATAGTACCACCTCTTGCAGAGGCTCCGGCTGAGCGAAGCTGTTTCCATAGCAACGACCTTGGCGAACTGGGTGCCGCGGTTGCCAACGGAGTCCAAGAGATATCTTTCGATCTCGACTCCTCTGAAGACTGGGAAACCACAGTTTGCAGGATACTCCGCAAGCTTTCCTGCCACGCGATAATGAATATCCGTCTGAACGGGGCCTGGAGCGATGCCGACAAGGCAAGACTCAAAGACGTGGTCTTTGCATATGATGCCCAGGACCACGTCTATTATACTCAGGATGGCGAGTAGCCACTATTTATTTCCCGGTATACTGCCCCATAAAGAGGATTGCTCCGGTGCTGACTTCGGTTATCGCGTAGATAAAAGGACGGTCAGCGTAGAATTTGGCGACTGGCAGTTCTGAAGGGCCATTAGGACCTGCTCCTACATAGCCAATAATAACATCTGTCACTGCAGCCGCCTCTGAACCTTGCTCATCCACCTTTATCTTGGCTTTGTGAAGTACTGCGTTGATATAAAGCCCTGGAGTATCACACATTGGACTAAAATCTGCAGTATTAGGATTGAAAGCGTCAATCATTCCAAGATTCTGGAGGCTCTTATTCAAGTCAATAGCTCCGAAGGTCGTCTCAAAAGAAGGGATCTTGACATCGACTTTCATTCCTCCAAACTTTGAGGAAAGATCGTTCCATAAGTTCAAGTCCAGGTTCTTCTTCAAATCATTGAAACCATCAGCATTGTAAGGAAGGATAAACACCATATGGTACGCTTGATTGCCAAATGGCAACTTCAATGCCGTGCAAATGTTCGGAATAAAGCCTATATCGAATCGATCTTCCTGATGCATCATATTGACCTTGTGCTTCTTCCCTTCGATATCCTTGAAGTCTTCTTTCCTGGAATCCTCCTTCTTGAACTGGCTTGACCATATTCCCTTGAAATATACGGCATTTAGCAAGTGGACTAAATTGAAAGGAAGAGGCTCTTCCGGCAACAGTTCCGGTATCATCCCATGTGTCTTCTGCTCACACCAGCTGTTGATAAAGTCCTTGACTGGGTCTTTGCCGAATTCCATATTGCAGATTTCGGCGGAGTAGTTGGTCTCTATCAAATTCTTGTATTCCTCCTTAAGTTTACCGTTTAAACTGTTTACGACCGCGGCATTGGCAAACTCAATCTTTGTGGACGGATCGATTTCCTGGGCACTCTCCATCATGGTCTTGCAGAATGAATTAAGCCCTTCGACAGACTCCTCCTCATAGCCCAGTACCTTCTCGATCTCCGCCTTGGTATTCCCCGATGCTCCATTGTCTGCCATACCCAGGGCAAAAGTTACGCTCAGAGGGGAGATGACCATATTCTCATCCCCGGCGACCTCTTTGAACAGGTTCAGAGCGAACTCATTACCGCCCGTCTTGACATATTCGGCCTGTGACCGGGTCAACTGGATATCCTTCCTTGGAACCAAGTCATCCACGGGAATTGTGTTGTCAGGGCCAGGATATTCACCCTTGTCGCAAGAAAGAGCAATCAAGGCTACAATAGCGATTGTAATAATCTTTTTCATAATAATCAGTGTCCGTTGTTTACTGAATAAACGCAGACAATATCAAAATACGGCTAAAATTATAAAAAATAAGATATATTATGGCCGTATTTCGGAATTGCGGACGTTTTTGTTACAGAGAATTGGATTTAGAAAAAGAAATAGGTGAAAAAGAACTGGCTCTTTCTTGTGCTAAGGGAGATAATATGGCCAGAAAGGTGCTGTATAACAGATATGCAGCAAGGTTATACCCACTCTGTTGCAGATACACCAAAGACTCGGATGCCGGAAAGGATCTTTTGCACGATGCCCTGATCAAAGCCTTCGACAAGATCGGTGGATTCAATTACAGAGGAGAAGGCTCTCTCTACGCATGGCTGAGAAAGATAGCAGTGAATATGGCTATTGAACGGATACGCAAGGAAGGTCGCTTGAGCTTCTCGCAGCTAAACGATGATATATATGCGGCAGAAGACCCGGACATTGATTCAGTAAAAGAGATTCCTTTGGATGAACTGCTTAAGATGATTTCGTCTCTTCCTGAGTCTAAAAGAATGGTTTTCAATTTATTCTGTATAGAGGGATTCTCTCACTATGAGATATCCGAATTGTTGGGGATCTCTGTCAACACATCTACTTCGACATTGGCTAAGGCTAAGAGACTATTGGCTGCTATGATTAACAACTACTTAGAGAAGATGAAGTAACGGATATGGAAGACTGGACAGACATAATAGGGAAAAGGATCAAAGAAGAGAGGAAAACCCTTCCTCCTGGGGACTGGGACAATCTGGAAAGAGAGTATCTTGCCAGAAAAAGGAGCCGGTGGATTTATACATCAATCATCTCCCTTGCGGCGGCTGCCATTGCCGTCCTGGCGGTTTTATTGCCTTATCGGTCAGCAGATATCAACATAATCAATGATACCGGAATACCCGATACTGTCTCTGAATTGCTGGCTCAATATGATTCCACGGAAACAATCATCTATCCACCAAGGAAACGTAGTTTCACGATTGCGGATCAAGGAACAGCGGATCAAGTAGCAATAGCGGAGAAGCCCGAATCTTCAACAGAAGGATCCATAAACGAAGAAAAGATGGATGAGGCTCAAACCGCAAGGCCTGTTGACAACAAGGAGCATCCATACTACGATAACTCAACTGAGGAAATCTACACTCGCGACAGAAAGAAGATAGTATTATCGTCGCGGCTCGGCGGATTAAGCAGCAGAGCCTCAAGCGGAATAGGTGGAATAAATAGTTCCGGCATGGGGATATCATATATGGTGGGCGCCAATGGAGGAACAACGATACATCATTCTATACCAATTACTTTCGGGTTGGACATAGGTTTCTTGATCCAGGAAAGGTTTGTACTCACATCCGGAATAGAAGCATCTGTTTATAAGTCTGAATTCAGTTACTCCGGCGACGTCGGCGAATCCAGGGGAATTGAACAGACAGCCTGGTTCATCGGAATTCCACTGAAACTGGAGTATACTGTTTGGGAGGCGGACAGGTTCTCCTCTTGGATAGGAGCAGGAGGAAAAGTCGACCGGTGCATATACGCACGTCGAAACGGAATGGATATCCACGATGATACCTTCAACTGGTCGGTCCTGGCAAACGCTGGGATAAGATATGACTTGTTCGATAATATTGGAATATTCCTCGCCCCTGAAGTATCGTGGTTCTTCAGGAGCGAGAATACGCAACTATTGACCTATCGGACAGAGAATCCTCTTATGTTCACGGTTAATGCCGGAGTCAAGTTCAGCTTCTAGGGCCGATGGGCGGGAACCCAGTTTCCTTACTTGATGATAATTGGAGGGGCGGTCTGCCTGTGGGTTTGGACCTTCGCCGCTGCCTTGAGAGGCGGCCTTGCGGCAGCCTGCGAGGCTTTGGCTCGGTTGACGGCGTCATATTCCAGGAACTTCTCGAAGGAGCACTCCTCGCCGCTTCGATCCATTATCTGCTGGTAGATCTTCCAGCGAGACGGAGCGTTGAATTCATCGGATTCATCAAGGTAGCGCATAATGCTCTTTTCCGTGGAACGGTATGCACCCTGCTCGTACAAGGCTGCGCCCTCGAATATTCCCACCTGGCCGTTGTAACGGCTGTCGGAGAGGAATGCTTTCCAGCGGATCTTTGAGCGATCGTTGGTGAAGTCTATGTTGGAGTACCAGCCATAGTCCTCGAACCTCGAATTGTAAGTGCTTACGTGGTCGGTAGGAGGCGTGCCGGAATAGTTGGCATATTCATCAGCGAGGAAAGCCAGTCCGTGGCCGCCGGCTTCGTGACGCAGGACAGGTCCGTAAAATTGACGATTATCAAGGGCTGTCGTTGTGAAGCTCACGCAAGACTGCCTCATATAGCTCATAAACGTCGTTCCGATACTGCGTTCGCTGTTCACCATTACATTGATCAGCAGATTATCCTGGTTCACGATTCCAGGAACTTTCAAGGCGTACTCGAAACACTTGTCGTGGTCGCCGAGGATGGTCGTGCCGCCGCCGTAGTAGCACGACAGCGCAGTGGAATAGCGGTTTCCGACCTTGCCGTTAGGAGATACAGCCTTCACTTCGTACACGTTGAACCGGTTGCGGAATGTCTTGTACGGCTCTATGGCAAAGAACTCTTCCATCGCCTCGCGCATCGTCTTGTCGTACCGCCCTCCATCAGCCATATCTTTGTCGGTGTAAGCGTCACCCATGAATACGATATTCACGCCCTTTCCGACACTTGCGCTTTGCAATACCGTCACCTCACCGTCCTTGGAATAATCAGTAGAGGTATAAGTATGCATCGGTCCAAATAGAGTCTCCAGGAATGGTACGAGGTCTTCACTAGCATTCCTAGCGAAACGGTTCCGTACCGGATCGAGGTATTCGGTAAATCCACTGAATAATATGTTACCCTTTGAATCATAAACTTCTGCGGCAGGAGTATGGGAGAGGAAACCACTGCTTACAGCTGGCCAATAGAAGTTATACCATAGGCCATAACCATTATCAGCGACTACTCTTTTCTGTTCTTCCAGGTCATTCCACGGACCGTCAGGGCCAAGCATGACAGTAGCGATTATCTCCAAGCCATCTTTATGATACTCTTCGTAGTATTCTTTCACTTCTTGCATCATACTCAGGGAAAATGGGCTCCAGGTATCCCATATGAGATACACCGTATACTTGTTGCGGCTGATTACATCTTCGAAAGTGAAAGGATTGCCATTCAGATCATTGATGGAGCCCTCCGGCTGCATGGAGTGTCTTGGAATTTCAACGTCGCTTATATCGAAGCCATAGCCTTCTCTTTGCCATAGATTGCCATTAGCCACGAAGGATTTGATTTCAGCAGGAGTATGGCAGAAAACTGACAGTTTGCCGGAGAGACAGTTCTCGAACACAAAACAGAAATCCGAGAATTGCGACCACGATGACGGGACGTTTCCGGTAAACATATTCGATCCGAAATGGGCTACTTGGAGCTTGGTGCAATTGTGGAGGCTTTCAGGCAAGGAACCCGTCATCTTACTGTTCAGCAATACGGATATCGACTCCAACTCTTTCATATCCGCAAATAAATCGGGAAGCGAAGTCATAGAGGTATTCCGTATGTAAATCTCTTTCAGATTGACAAGTTTCCTGAATGAATCCGGAAGGGTTCCGGAAATCCCTGTTTCATTTTGGATAACGAGTGAAACAAGCATATCTCCCAAATCACCGATGCTCTCCGGAATCGTTCCCTTCGCGCCCATATCATCTATGACTATACTGGCGGTTCCATTTTCTCTATTGTAGCTGAATCCCGGCCAGGTCACTCCAGGAATCCACGGATCGTTCCAGTTGCGGGCTCCCAAAGCTTCATAGAGATCTGTCATGACTCTTTGGGCGGATAACAGCTTCTCATCTTGTAACTGTGTGAATATGAGTTCGGTAGGTTCAATGCTGTTAATACTGCTTCTGATTGTTACCTTACCGGTCCGTTGAGGTCCGTCATTGGCATCGAAGCTAAACTCGAGTTTCCCGCTGGTGAGAGCCCTGACAGCTACGAAATGGATCCAAGACTGCGCTGCCGACTCGACCTCGACGACGACATCGGTATTGTATTGGACATCTACAGAGAAGGTTCCACCTTCAGCTGGAATCTCCATCACGTCTCCGACGGATATGACCTTCTTCTCCTCTTGGACAAACGTGAGTGTTATTGGGCTGACCTTGCCGTTCTTATCCTTGACGGTGACCTTGCCGGTCCTTACGTCCGGATTCGGATTAGCATCGAAACTGAACTCGAGCTTGCCGCTTGTGAGAGCCCTGACAGCCACGAAGTGGATCCAAGACTGCGCAGCTGATTCGACCTCGACGACGACATCGGTATTGTATTGGACATCTACAGAGAAGGTTCCACCTTCAGCTGGAATCTTCATAACATCACCTACGGCGATGACCTTTTTATCCGCCTGTACGAAGTTCAGTGTAATTGGGCTGACCTTGCCGTTCTTGTCCTTGACGGTGACCTTGCCTGTCCTGGCGTCCGGATTCGGATTCGCATCGAAACTGAACTCGAGTTTTCCGCTGGTGAGTGCCCTGACAGCAACGAAGTGGATCCATGACTGGGCTGCCGATTCGACCTCGACAACCACGTCTGTGTTGTACTGGACATCCACTTCAAATGTTCCGCCTTCGGCAGGGATCTCCATTACGTCCCCGACTGCGATGACTTTCTTCTCTGCCTGGACGAAGGTCAGCGTGATGTCTGACACCTTTCCAGACTTGTCTTTTACGGTCACCTTTCCCTGACGCGGATCGGTGCTCTGGTTCTCGGCGAACCGGAATTCCAGCTTGCCGCTCTGCAGGGCACGTGTGGCCACGAAGGTAATCCAGGACTGTGCCCCGGACTCGACAACGACATCAAAGTCGGTATTGTACTGTATATCAACAGCAAATGTACCTCCCTCTGCAGGTATGACCATAACGTCCCCGACCTGGATGACTTTGCGTTCGTCCTGAGTTACGGACACCGTGGCGGATAACCCTTCACTCCTGAAGACAACGGTTCCTGAGACAGGATTGGTTGAACTTGTGGCCGTTGCGGTGACAGTCACCGTGGCGTCACCGTCTCCGGAGGACGGGTTGACGGATAATCCCGAGCCGCTGGCTGAGGCGGTCCAAGGGTTGTTTGCCTTGACCTGGACGGTCTGGGCTCCTCCTTCGGCTGAGAAGGCGAGGTTCTCCGGGGTGACGGTCAGGACCGGGTCCGGCGTGGTGTTGCAACCGAAAACGAAGAGGAGTAATCCGGTAAGCGAATAGGTCAGAAAGCGTTTCATATTCAGGTGAATTAAAGGTAATCACCTGAAATATAGTATATTATTTCCTTAAATACAAATAAATGAATAATGCGGGTGTCAGGAATTGACTACATTCCGAGTCCACAGACGAGGCCGAAGGTCAAGGTCTTCTCGAACTGAGGGCCGAAACCTTCCTCGAACTGAGGCATAGGGTTATATCTTACATAGAGACCAAGTCCTCCGAATGACAGGGCACCGAATACGTTGTATGTAAAAGGCCTGACTTTGATGCTGTCGGAGAAGCGTTCTCCGCTCTTTGTTTCCTTGATGGTGGTCCCGTTATTGTCAATGGCCTTGAACTTGGAAACACCTGCATAGTTGTATTCACCGGCAATACCGATGCGGAGATCGCACTTGCCGAAGTTCTGCTCGAAACTGACAGGAATGGAGACGCTCCTGACGGTGAGATTGGACCTCTTGATCTTGCTGAAGCCGGAAGCTTCCCTTGAAGCGATATCAACTCCGGTCTTATCGCTTGTCGGAAGCCAGAGATGATCCTTGTTGAGACGATAGTAATCCCATGCTAGATCGACTCCGATGGAGAACATTCCGCTCTCATAAGGGTTGATGCGCAGCTCGACGAGATTCAGCACGAATTCGCTGTTGACCCTGCCTTTATTGTCAAGGAAACTCTGGTCTGCATTGAGGAAATAGTGGTCTCCGAAATATTCGTAGCTCACGAACTCGGTCGAGAAAATACCCTTGCGGATGGAAAGGTCTGCATCTTCGTTGAATTCAACAGTCTGGGCGAAAGCCATCATGCCTCCAGCTAACACTGCTGCAAAAATAGTAATGATTCTTTTCATAAGCGTTTGATTATTTGTTACTTAATTATTTCTCTTCCATAAACAGTTCTCCCTTGATGTAAGCTACGCTCTTTGTGACGAAATCATAACCGGGAGATCCTGGCCGAGCAACAGCGAGATACTTTTCATACCACTGCAGAGCCTGTCTGTATTCTTTCTTGACTTCGTAGCAATAGGCAATGGTGGATAGTGCGGATATGAACTTTGGATTATACTTGTAAGCTTCTTTGTAATGCTCGATTGCCTTGTCCCAGGAATCCTGCCGCCTGTAGTAACCAAGTCCGTACTGCTGGTGCAGGCGGGACATCAAGGCAGCATCCGGCTGGATCATCTCCCAGGCCTTGTCCAGCCATGTCTTGACATCTTCCTCAAACGGCCGGAAAGCTTCCATCTTGACAGCTGCGATCGAATATGCCAGATTCACATCGCTCGAGTCGATCTGCCATGCCGCAAGAAGCTCCTTTTCCGCGCGGTATATCACCTTCTGATGCCAATAGCCCTGTCCGAGGTAATAGTGGATAGGGTAGGTGTCGTTGCCGATGTCCTCCTGTCGTTGGAACACGTCCACGGCAGAATCGTAATCTCCTTTGCGATAGTATGCAAGGCCCTGGAGCGGGGCTATCGTCGTGTTGTCCGGATCCTCTTCAAGGAACCGGCCTGTCAGAGCAAGAGCCCCGTCATAGTCCTTGCTGCCGATCATTATGTTCGCCGCCTTGGCAATTACGCCTTCATTCCTTGGCCTGAAGACAAGGGACCTGCGGTAATACCATAAAGCCGAATCGGCCTGGTCCATTTGGCGGAAGGAATCTCCGACGAAGCTTAGCACCGCCGGGATGGAATCCAGTTGCAGGACCTCCTTCCCTGCTTGGATGCTCTGAGGCCAGGCCTTGAGCCGGGAATATGCCTGCATCCTGCGGATCTTGTACAGGATGTTGTCCGGGACTCTTGAGGAGAGGAGGAAATAGGTTCCGACGGCGGTCTGGTAATCTCCATTCTGGAAATGACATTCTGCCAGTTCCGAAAGTACCTGTTCGTCAAATACTTCCGGGGATACCAAAGCCGATAGCTTCTCTATAGCTTCGTCAGTCTTGTATATGCTCTTGAGGTAACGGGCCTGCGCCAACAGCGAGTCGCGGTGGGAGGTCTGCGCCCACAAAGAGGCACAAACCAGCACCCAAAGCGTCAGTAAAAGGAACCGTTTCACTTCAATTGGAAAAATACCGGGATAGCATTGACTGACAAAGGTAAGACAAAGATTCCGAAACTTCTAATTAATGCAGGAGAATTCCTTAAAATGGTTATCTTTGAAAGTTCTATAAATCGAGATATGAACTATGCCAAACAAATTCTTTGACAGGAACTGGTGGAAGGATTTTGTCGTTGCTATCCTTGCCACTACCGTTTCCATTGTTTTGACTTTCGGCACGGGCAAACTGGTCGAACGGAACAATCAGAAGAAAGAGCGCAGGCTTACTGCCCTGATGGTCATGAGCAGCATCGAATCGTTTGCCCGGACCTTGGATGAATCGGCGAAAGACTGGGACCGTATGGACAGTGTCGCCGTCTGGCTGCTCAGGCTACCGATAGACGAAGTTGCAAGGCTTGGCGACGACCCCTTTGAAGCTGCTGTCCAAGAGGTTTTCCAAGCACCCATCATCCGTCATGACAATACTGCCGAAACCATCTTCAGCAGTAACATAGACACGTGGAAGAATCTGGGGAGTTTCCGGTTCGTGGACAACGTAGGAGCTTGTTTCTCCCAAATGAACTGGATCGAAGAGGAAATCAACCAAGATGCCCTCGAATATGCCGGACATCAGGAGAGGATCTTCAATCACTATTCGGAATATCCCGGCTCATGCTTTACCGAGAAATTGCTCAGGGATGAGCAAGTGCGGCGGCAGTTGCAGATGCCGAACTCGCATAAGGCATGGCTCGCTTACTGTTCAGACAATCTTCGGCGAATGAACCGCAAGAATATGAAACTGATGGGAATACCCGAGGAAGAAGTACTTGCTTTTACCGATGCCCGTGCGGACGTTGACATCGAAGAGGATCCCGAGCCGGATTATTCTGTATTCATGAAGCCTCATCCGGACAAGGAATCTATCGATTCCAGCCTTGATTATGCCCGGAAACTGGATAGCCTGCTGAATTATCGTTGACGCGTTGGAATTCATATTTATCGGTCTCACGGTTCAAAAGCGGAATATATGGATTACCGAGAAGAAGCCATAGAATGCGTTAAAGATCGTGTCCTCCCGATTCATCAGGAAATATATGCCAAGTATGATGGGGATTTTGACAGGATCTACTCGGAAGGGTACAATAGCAAGTCGTATAAGGGTAGGGTGATCGAGCCGGGGAAGGTTTATGAACTGAGTTATCAGGAATGTTCCTGCCCCAAGGTGAAGTGTGGGCTCAGGAGCGATCCGGAGCAATGCGAATGTTCCAGGCAAAGCATATTATTCATTCTCTCGCAACTTGAACCTGACAGTCGGTTCGATGTCCGGATTGAGAATACGTTACTCCGAGGGGGCGATCGTTGCACTTTCAGGATAGAAAGACATGCCGGTATGAAGCGATTGATTGCCATCTGCGGGCTGGACTGCGAAAAGTGTGACGCCTACATCGCTACGAAGAACAATGACCAGGCACTGCGGGTAAAGACGGCCAAACTCTGGGCGGAACTGAACAATGCGCCCATTCTGCCGGAACACATCAACTGCGAGGGTTGCCGTATGGACGGACGGAAAACCGTATTCTGTGACCGCCTGTGCCTAATTCGGCAATGCGCATTGAGCAAAGGTTTTGAGACCTGCGGAGAATGCCAGGAGAAGGACACATGCCCGAAGGTCGGCGTCATTTGGCAGAATAATCCTCAGGCGAAGGAGAATTCCATGAAGTAAATTCTTGTTTATGTGAAGCCATGAACAAAGGGGATCTCGAAACCTATATCGCGGAGAGTCAACCGAATATCTGTCAGATTTGCGTCCTGAAGGACGGACAGGAGCTCTATTCTCACGAGTGGAACGGGTATAAGAGGACTGACTGTACGCACATCATGTCCGCCACGAAGAGCGTTATGGCTCTGCTTGTCGGGATCGCCGTCGAAAAGGGAATGATTGGCAGTGTGGATGACAAGGTCCTTTCTTACTTCCCGGATTATCAGGTAAAACGTGGAGAGCAGACTATTTATGACGTTACGGTGAAGCACCTTCTTACCATGCGTGCGCCGTATAAAGGAAAGGGCGATCCTTGGAGCAAGGTTTGCTCCAGCATGGATTGGACGAAAGCCTCGCTGGATTTCCTGGGCGGGAGGAAAGGGATAACCGGCGAATTCAACTACAAGACGGTTTGTCTGCATATCCTTTCAGGCATCCTTTTCAAGGCGACCGGAATGCAGACCGTGGATTTTGCCAACAAGTACCTCTTCGGCCCTCTCGGAATAGCCGTGCATTCGAATTATTTTGCCACGTCTGCCGAGGAGCACGTACAATTTACCATCGGCAAAGAACCTAAGGAGAATGTCTGGTTCGCTGACCCTCAGGGACTGGGAACTCCGGGATACGGTCTTTGTATGTGCGCGGCGGATATGGCCAAAATCGGTCAGTTGTGCCTCCAGAAAGGCATTTGGAATGGCAGACAAATTGTTCCGAATCAGTGGATCGAGGAAATGACCAGACCTCAAACGGTTGAAAGCAAATACTTCCGTGGGATGTCTTATGGGTATCTATGGTGGATCGTTCATCCGGGGAAAGGTGTTTATGCGGCCATTGGCAATAGCGGAAATGTCATTTATGTGAATCCGGACACCAACATTGTGGTTGCTGTTTCCTCTTATTTCAAGCCAACGGTTTTTGACCGGGTCGATTTCATAGAAGAAGTGTTGCTGCCAGCGTTTGTGTTTCTCGACCAGTAGACCTCGGTTGATCGGGAGAAAGCTCGGGGCCGTGTCCAAGATAAATCAAGCTTTTGTCAACTCTTTCTAATGTCCTGCAAGAAAAAGTACTCAGCCATCATCTTCGCCATTATGGCAGCACGCACACGCACGAAATCATTCACTCACACGACCACCATCATTCCCGGGAAGAACTGGAGAAAGAAATATTTGATAGATAATAAGACAAATCGAATTTGAAATGAAGAATCACGTCATTGAATCCCTTGTATCCGGGGCACTTTATTGTATTGGTATTCTCGTTATAGATGCCATTTCCGGACAGTTCAAATCCGTTGGATTCTACCTATTATCCTCCATCATCTTTGGGTTGTTATACTCCTTGGTGATGGGATTGTTCCATAAGATAACCAGCAAGAAGAAAGACAAGTAGAGTCCAGTTTATCGGTCTCACACCTCATCAAGTTGATAGAGAACTGTTTTCTGCACTCTTTGCAATAACATCTGCGTATTCATCCAGAGACAATCAGGAGGAGACAGCCAGCTTACATAGAGTCTCATTTCCGGGCTAAAACGCAAGCTGTAGAACAAGGGGTCTAAAAGACGAGATCAGTCCTTTAGGCAGCCTATCGGGACAACGAGTATGCCATCTTCTGCTCGGCGATATGGATATTCTCCGATGCCGGTAAGAACCATCAGGAAGGATGGCGCTTTCATTTTCTCCGTGTCAATCTTTCCCGCCAGTTCAGTAAGGGTGGCCACGCCATCTTTTATCAGTGTCTCACCTCCCAACTTGATCTCCACTAATCCATAGGATCCGTTCC